>Ga0193958_1000124_pt1 | contig 34781 bp, 27 predicted proteins | sample FB_1_MG_FD_140320 | JGI IMG/M metagenome (GOLD analysis project Ga0193958, IMG submission 140320) | Microbial mat bacterial communities from the Broadkill River, Lewes, Delaware, United States - FB_1_MG | ecosystem: Environmental > Aquatic > Freshwater > River > Microbial mats | place: USA... | reverse complement strand
GCATGGTACCAGTGGCCGGACTCGAACCGGCACGCTTTTAAGGGCGGGGGATTTTGAATCACTTGTAACGCCCTGTATTTCCATAGATTTCCTTAGATAATCTTAGCATTTTCTGACTCCAGAGTAGTAGTTTGTTGGATAGTCTTTGAGACTGATATATGGTCATGCGTACAGAATCCGCATAGGATACTTTTTTGATGTGATTTGCTGAATGGATGCCCAGATGGATATAGACGACCCTAAGCTCGCTGAGCAAAGCTGCTTCTTCCTCCGAGCCTACTACCCCTGACTTCAAATTCCCTGAATTATAGGACTTCGTCTTTGCTCATGAATTCAAGCAGCCTGATTCCCAAGAATGGAAGTTCGACCACGGCGAACTCAGCTTGGATAAATTAGTTAGAAAGAAAAAGCGTAAACACATCGATAGCCTTAACATCCCGATCATTGCAATCGACACTGAATATGCCCTTCATGAAAACGGTAGAGATAACATAATCCTCTGCTATACCTACGCCATTGGGTTCGATGAAAACTACACAACAGGCATCATCGAAACTAAAAGTAAGGGTAAAGATGGCCGTTTAAAGCGTCTGTTGCATTACTCCCAGATTATGTTCTTCAACCTGACCTCATAGGCATCGCCAGAGTCTTTTCCTGTTTCTTTGATAAGGAAAGCATGATCGTTTTCCTCAGCAATCCAGTACGTGGTATCCCGACCCTTTCCTGTGATATGAATGACATGGCAATCAAACGCACGATCAGCAAGAGACAGCACCATCTTTCCTTTTGTATTCATGACATATTGCTCAATTTTCAAAGTTTCCGTATTCAGAATTTTAACAGCGTGGTCCACAAAATTATAACCCTGTTGAGAAATATATGCGGAGATTTGCTCTTCTGTTAGATCGAAATCTTTCATAGCAATTTTTTGACCCTTTGTTGGATCTTCATCACTTAGAAGCGCACCAACGGACATAGCGGTTCCAATAGCAGGAACAAATTGGGAGGTGATTGACAGGGCTGTTCCAACGAATTCTTCATCACTTAACTGTTTTTGTGTTTTAACTTCTGTAACACTTGCCCATAGCTCTGACCCTTGCCTTTCACCGTGTATATAATGGCTTTGATCATTCTCGTTTATTCTGTGCACAAAATTGACCGGCGTGGCATTGTCAAATTGAAATCGGCTTTGCGTTTGCATAGACCAGTCCCCCCACCAACCAGATATATTTGCGGTGCTAACAAGGGCGATATCTTCAAGTTTTCCATTATCATGAAAAATGTGCGAAAGCCTCATTTCGCCAATACCCTTACCATCTAGAATAATTCTATAGCTTAGATGCGCTGTGGATGAAGTTTTAGCGTAGCTTGCACTCATCAGGCATAAAAGAGCCAAGAATATAATCAATCTCTGTTTTTTCATTATGACGTTCTCATTATCAATATTTTGATATTTTTAATATCTTCAAGAATATGAATGAGCACAGGAACCAATATCAATGTGATCATTGTGGCAAATATTTCGCCAAAGGCCAGAGAAACGGCCGCAGGGATTAGATATTGCGCTTGCTCAGATTCTTCCATCATAAGCGGAGTTAGCCCGACAACCGTGGTGGCTGTGGTCAGGAATATAGGCTGGAAGCGTCCAATGCCTGCGCCATTTAGAGCGTCCAAAATAGAGTGGCCTTCTTCACGTTCCTGATTATAGCGTGTCATCATCACCAGCGAGTCATTAACCACAACACCGGTTAGAGCCAGCATTCCAAAGAAGGAAAGCAAGCTAAGTGGCATGTCCATAATCAAATGCCCGAGTACTGCGCCGATAAAGCCAAATGGCACAACCGACATGATGATAAAAGGCTGCACATAGGATTTAAGCGGCACAGCCATAAGCACATAAATCAGAATACAGGTCAGAATAAAGGCACGAACAAGCCCGCCCTGTATAGCGGTCATTTCCTCCATCTCACCGGATTGTTTGAACTCCACAGATGAATATTTTTGCTTCAGCTTGGGAACAAGGTTTTCAAAAATATCTTGCGATACTTCGGAAGGGGAAACAAGAGACTTGTCAATATTAGCACTGATGGAATTAACGCGTTTGTCATCGCGGCGTTCGATAAATTCACTGGAATAAAGCGATTGAATGTTGGCTATGGCTGATAAAGGGAACCACTTTCCTTCACTGTTTTTTAGCCTCGTTTGCATCAGGTCTTCAAGGCTTGAGCGATTATCATGGCTGTTTTGCAAGACGACTTTCACCTCTTTGCGCTCACGCTGAAGGCGTTGTACTTCATATGTGGCAAAATGCCCGGCAATCTGCGCAGCCAGATCTTGAGCCGTAAAGCCCAGATGCTGTGCTTCGGGTTTAAGTTCCAAGCGTAATTCCGGCCTGCCGCCTTTCATCCCATCGCGCAGATTATTCACGCCGTTAATTGCAGACAGATAAGATACAAACTCCGCACTAGCGGCGCGCAGTTCATCTTCATTTTTACTAAAAAGCTGAAAACTGAAATCCCCGGCGAGTGCTTCCGTAGCCGCATAGTCAACCGCGATTGCACCTTCCAACGCGCCGACACGTTTTTGCCATGCGCGCATAACTTCGGCTGTTTCAAGATTTGGCCGTTCTTCAGACGGGGTCAGCTCCGCATAAATTTCCGTGTTATGCGTGCCCGCTACATATTTTAAGACATGATGCAAAGGAGGGGTTTTGGTTATACCTTGCTCAATATAATAATCATTGAGAGCACGTGCGGATTTTTCAATTTTTTCGGCATTATCAACATTCATCTGCCATGGGGCACGCGCATCCATTTCTATAGAAATCATGATGTACTGCCCTGGTATTTCCGGGAAGAATACTGTTTTAATTTTGCCTTTGGCGAGTAGCCCCATTCCAAGCGCGGCCACAGCGATAAACAAAATTAAAACCGCATAACGGTTATGGATTGAGGCATGCAGCACAGGGGCGTAGATTTTGGTTTTAAATCGGTTTAACCCGTTTTGCGCTACGTTTTGGCAAGCTTTCCACGCACGAGATAGAATAAAGCGTGGATTGTCATCTTCTTTAATTGAGATATGCGCGAGGTGAGAGGGCAGGATAAGTTTACTTTCTAATAATGAAAATAAGAGCGCCAGAATAACCACACCGGAAAAAGCCGCCAGCACTTTACCCAAAGCATTTTCGATCAGCATCATGGGGAAGAAGGCTGCTACGGTGGTTAGAACGCCGAATATTGTTGCTGTAGCAACGCGTGCTACGCCTTTCTCCGTGCCTTTTAGCGGATTAGTATCATTGGTTTTGCGGCGCTCTTCAAAGACGCTTTCTCCGACTACAACCGCGTCATCTACTAAAATCCCAAGTGCGATAATCATGCCGAAGGTGGTGATATCGTTTAGGGAATAATCAATCCATTTGGTGCCCATCATGGCAATCGCTCCGGCCAGCGAGATGGGAATACCCATCCCCACCCAAAAAGCCAGCCGCGCATTCAAAAACAGCGCCAGCAAAAAAACAACCAGAAGCAACCCTTGCAAGGCATTTTCATGCAGCAATTCCAGCCGATCAGAAATATAAACACTTGTATCGCCAAAGATTGATAAAGATATCTCAGGAGAAAGCTGCGCCCCAAAATCCTCCATTGTTTGTTTAACCACATCGGCAATCAAGAGCAGGTTTTCTGTCTGCGCGATAAGAACTTCCATTGCCACGGCTTCCTCGCCGTTAAAGTGCAAAATCACATCATCATCGTGATAATTATCATAAATTTGTGCGATATCCCCCAGCGTGATACGCGTACCATCAAGATTATCAATAATGGGAATGGCGGCAAAATCACGCTTGTAGTAGGCCTGAGAGTCCGCGCGCAGCGAAATATTCCCGCCTTTTGTCTTGAGCGTACCCGATTCATACATAAGCGAAACTGTACTGATCTTTGCGGCCACATCCTGCATGGTTAGCCCATATTTTTCCAGCATTTGCGGGGCAATATCGATCTGGATTTCCGGCGTTTTTTCTCCGAGCAAACGCAAGCGTGAGATTTCCGGTTTTGCCAGCAAAGTTTCTTTCAAGTCTTTAGCGGTTTTTTGTAAGGCTTTTTGATCTGTATCTCCGCTTACCAGCACATAAAGCGCAGGAAAATCAAACTCGTTTCGGGTAATAACAGGGCGATCAGCATCTTCCGGGAGCGTGCCAATTCCGTCAATGCGAATGCGCACATCATCAAGAAGTCTTTGCAGGCTATACCCTTCGTTCTTTTGTACCGTAATTTCAGACACACCTTGCGAAGAGGTGGACATAATTTTCTTTACGCCATTTAAACCTTCCAGCGCATCTTCTATTTTCTGTGTAACTTGCTCATCTATCTGGTGGGTATAGGCATTAGCGAAGGTCGTTGTGATACTCACCGTGTCAGGCGGTACTTTAGGAAACCCCTCAATGCGGATAGCAGACAGGGTGACAATACCTGTTATCAGGATTAGCGCCATAAGCAGATTCGCGGCAACCGGGTTGCGGATAAACCAGCCTGTTAATGCGTGCATCTTACTGCCCTCCCTCACTCAAGAAAGGCTCAATTTCTTTTCCAGCGATGAAAGAGGCCAGAGGATGGATGACAATGCGATACGTTTTTTCAGCAGCCGGAGCGGATACAATTATTGTATCGTCATTCTCGTAAAACAGCGCCTCGGATCCAAAATTACGCAAACGGTTTTGCTCATCAATATACCAGATCAGCCCCTCACGGCTCAAAGCGCTTTCAGGAACCCGCAAGCAGTTTTCTACTACACGACCCGGCAATGCGATGCTAGCAAATTCACCGCTTAGAGCATTTGTTTGATCGGCGTTTTCCACTTCCAGAAATATCTTGTAAAGCCGCGTTTCAGGATCAAGAAAACCGCCGCCGCGTTTAATTTTCGCTTTGGCGAGGACTTCATCGTTTTCGCCATAAGCCAGCGCTTCTTGCTCTTGCCAGTTTTCCGCCAGATTGCGCCATTGGCGCGCGCTTAAAGACACGGTGATATCCAAAGCTGTATTATCCAGCATATAGGCTAGCTTTTCTCCTGCGCTGATTGTCTGGCCGATACTGACATAACGCTCCGTCAAGATGCCGTTAAAAGGCGCAGTAACGAGCGTATAATCCACATCTTTAAGCGCAGCTTCCACCGCAGCTTTTGCTGCCTCCACTGCTTTTTCGGCCAAAGCCAGTTGCGGCTTGTTTAATGCCAGTTCGGACGGTTCACGGGTCTTGCCAAGGCCGGAGCGCTGCCAATCTTTCTTTGCTTGTGCAGCTTTTTTGTTTTCCTGCAAAAGCTGTAGTTGCGCATTAGCCAGCTTTTCTTGCACCTCAGCAAGTTGCGATTTATACGTGCTGTCTTCTATTTTGAAAAGTGGGTCGCCTTTTTGTACGTAGGTGCCGCTGCGCGCCAGATCATAAACGGACACAATTTCTCCGCCGACATGAGCGTTGATATCCGTAGACCAGCGGGACTTGATTTCAGCCAATGTGCGCAAAGTGCCGCTATGATCGCCAAGTGCTGCTTCAATGTAAGATATACGCTGCAGAGCTTTTACATCCTCTTTTTCCTGCACTTGCGCCGTGTCTTCCATCAGCATATAAGCGCCTATCGCCCCGCCTAGTGCTATGATAGCCAGAACCAACCATATTATGCGTCTCTTTTTGAACGGTGCTTTTTCACTCATTTTTGTATCCCCAATTCTTGCCCCAAAGCAACGGCCAGCGTAATGCGGTTTTTCAAATAAGCAGCGCGTGCGGAAAACAGCCCATCTCGAACGCTCAAGGCCTCTTGCCGCGCGGATAGATAATCTTCCACACTCATAGCGCCATCGCGGTAATTGTCTGCGCGAGAATTTTGCTTTTTTTGTAAATCCTGCCAACGTGCATATACTAGTTTTTCTTGCATGGCCAAAGCTTGTTCTTGCTGCAAAGCGTTTTGCACTTCTTCCATTGCCAGTAAAACTTTTTGCTCATAAGTATAAAAAGCGCTTTCGGCTTCTTTGGATTTTTGCCGCGCCTGACTGCGTAATGATCCGGCGTTAAAGACAGGCTGTGTTATGCCGCCGACAAGCTGCCATAAGATATTACCGCTCATAGCATTGGCCAGCGTTGTTCCCGACTTTACAGCTTCTCCGCTTAAAGTGATTTGCGGCAATAACGCTTTATAAGCCGCGCTTGTTTCCTTATCCAGAATTTGAATATCGGCAAAAGCAGATTGAATATCCGGCCGCTCTGCCAAAACTGTGGCCGGGATAGAAACAGGCAGTTCCGTTAAAACAGGACTTAACTCTTCTTTTGATATGTTTAAATCTGTTTGCGGCGGCTGCCCGCGCAAAATATTCAGCCTATAGAGTTGCTCCAAGATTTGCGCGTTAATAACCGCATCTTGTTCGCGCAATTGCTGTAATATGTCGCGCTGGGTGACCATATCCCCATAAGAGCTTAACCCTTGCGCATAACGGTCTTCTTGCGTTTTTAAAAGATTATTAGCGCTCTTTATCCTTTGCCCTAACAAGGTCTCACGCTTGGTTAACTGCCATAAATCAAGCCAGCTTGTCATAGCTTCAGCAATAAGTGCGCGCCGCGTGTTTTCGTAATTGTAATAAGCTTGCTGGGTGCGCAATTGCTCGGCTTCAGTTTGATCGGATAATTTGTTCCATATATCCAAAGTCCAGCTAACGTTCATGGAAGGTTGCACTCTATTTAAAGGCTTATTATCGGCCAGCGTTTGGTTATCTCTTTCCCCTTGAAAACCAGCGTTCACCTCCGGCCAGCGGCTTACCCCCGCCACATGAGCGGCATAAGAAAATGCCTGAATAGAAGCCATAGATGTCTTTAAATCACGGTTATGCGCGGTCACTTCCTTGATATATCCTCGTAAAGCAGGGCTTTCATTAAAAGGAAGCAGCACAGGAATTTCAGAAGGCGGAACGTGTACTGTGTAATCCAGCGTATCCGAGTGCAAGGCCTTCTCATGAAAATCCGAGGAAGCACAACCGCTCAACATGCCTCCCGCGGCTAAAATCAACATTATAAATTTAGACAGGGCTGTCATATGCTATGTCCATTCTCTGGCGTACCCGATTGAAATTCCAAAATATCTCCGGGCTGACAATCAAGCGCGCGACAAATATCATCAAGCGTGCTAAATCGAATAGCCTTGGCCTTTCCTGTTTTTAAAATAGAGAGATTTTGCATGTTAATCCCAACCAACTCAGTAAGCTCATTAAGCCGCATTTTACGTTTCGCCAGCATAACATCGAGGTTTACAATAATAGCCATTATCTAAATCCCCTGTTCTATATTGTCAGATCTGCATCTTCACGCAGATTGATGGCTTCACGGATTAGAATTCGTAAAGAAAAAAGAGTGAGAGAAAATGCAAGAATAATCATGTCGATATAAAATAGTGGATCCCATTCAGGCAAATCGCCAATTTTGAAAAGCACATACAGATTTATGTTATAAGTCATCACTTGAATAAATGCATAAACAAGCAAAAATGTGGCAATATTTTTCATTGTTTGTAATGTCGGTTTTACAAGCCCTCCTTCTTTTGTAAAACGCCTCACCAATATATGCATCATCGCCACAATGGCAATATAAGCACTAGCATCGATAACAAACTCGATACCAGCTAAAACTTGCCCGAGAGAAGAAAAACTTTTAATACTAACATCCGTAAGCTCCATACCATCAAAAATAGCATAGGGCATTGCCCATATTTCCACTATGACAACAATAAGAATGATTGGGGCTATCGCCCAAATTACCCAAAATGCGCGTTCCAACCGCTGAAGGGTTTGTTTATCTGATGGATTCATTAAAATCTCCTCATTATTTTGATTATATCAAAAAAACAAAAATATCAGCGAAATTTCTCGAAATTCGATAAATAATTATTTAATTTCATCTATTAATTCTATTATAACAAGATTACATACTAATGAATCAAGTAAAAATCCACCTACATAGCAGGTGGCTTTGATCGACACCCTATAAGGGTGCTTGTCTTAAACTGTTACTTCTAACTGCATGGTGTTCATACTCGGCTTTAGACTCTTTGTCTTGGTGACGTACATAGCGCCTAACCACCTCCTTATTAGCACCAACTGAATCAACAAAGTAGCCCCTTTCCGCCTTTTAAACGGGCTAACCCTGCGCTGACCTAATCATCTGGTCAACCCGAAGCGCATTTCCCAGTGTAAATAGTACCGCGAGCTTGTTATCATTTTTTGGCCATGCCTTTATAAATCACCTTTCTGAATGCAAACTGGCACTCAGTATCCTGAATGGGTGCTCAACCTTCGCTCTGATACTGGCTTTTAAATATTCTGTACGTAGGGACTGTTTGTTTATACGTGGATGAGTTTTCAAAGTTCTGATCTTGCTGGGGACTTCCGCTATAAGCCAATCGACCTCTCTGTGCTTATTTTCTTCACGCTTTTCCGCACCTAGGTAACCCGAATCCGCCGAAATAAAGGATTATTCTCCATGCAGTAACTCCGGCAGCCGGTTTAGATCATGCTCATTGGCTGGTGTTGTTGTAAAGCTATGGACTAAGCCTCGTTTTGCATCAACTCCAATATGAGCCTTTAAGCCAAAGAAGCATTGTTTTCCTTTCTGTGTTTGGTGCATCTCTGGATCACGCTCACCTGCCTTGTTCTTAGTGGAACTTGGGGCTTCGATAATAGTGGCGTCCATCAACGCGCCTACTTAACGATGATCCCTGCCTCGTCAGCTAAGCGTTAACGTCTTCAAAAATATGATGGGTTAGATCATGACATTCCAGCAAATGTCAGAAACTCATGATGGTTGTGTGGTCAGGTATGGGCTTGTTTAATGATAGTCTTGTGAAAAGCCTCATCAAGGCTATTTCATACAAAGCATCCTCCATGGCTGGATCACTCAAGCTATACCACTACTGAATGCAATGAATACGGAGCATCGTGGGTAAAGAATAAGGTCTACGACCGTTACCTGCTTTTGGATAGTGGGGTTCAATGATAGCTTCAAGACATTTTCATGGAATCAGCTTATCCATCCTGCCTAGAAACATCTCTTTACGTGTCTGACGGCGTTTGTGCTGATACTCACTATCGGCAAAGGATAACTGCTGTTCCATGTACGATCTCTTCAGGTTTTGATTAGCTTGGATTATCTCATGTGGAGGGACTTAATCGCATCTTCCCTAAAACGCACGACCTTTGACAGGTACGTGCGTTTTTTAAGCTGCAATTCGCAGGACGAATTGCCCCTGAAGCACGGTATTTATCCAGCACGCGTCAGAGCTCATTGATGCGATGTTTGCGCTGTAGAAATACCTAGGAGGTCGCTAATTGCCCCTGCCACACAGGAACTGGGACGGATCTGTACCTCTCAGATTAACGGCTGAAACTTCTATACAGGCATGAGTTCAAAATCGGTCATAGGCAAGGTGAAATCGAGCAACGCATCGATGCGTTGGCTACGCGGCAGGGCGCATCGCTGTTCAATGTGAATAACAAGCATTGCAGGCGATGACCGAAGAGTAGGGTAGAAAACAACACAAGAATGATGACTAACATCCATCGATCATTTTATTTATGATCATCCGGATTGCCCACGAAACTCTGCTATATCGTAGTCTGTAGGTAGCGAAATGTTTCGGCTAGCCACGCTCCTCGAACAATATGAATACTGGATGCCACAGATTGGCGACAAACACTGCTTTTCACCACAAGAACAGCTATAAGCAGTGCCTATCAGTGCATTGAACAGCTCAATAGATCAACCCATATCGACCAGATGATCACTACGGATATCAGCAATTTGGCGGCAACCCAGAAGTGCCATATTTCGTTCGATTTCGGTTTTGAGGATATTCAGCGCCTGTTCGACGCCAGGCTGACCACCCGCCGCCAACCCGTACAGGTAGGGGCGACCAATTGAGCAGGCATTCGCACCGGCAGCCAACGCCTTAATCACGTGAGTGCCACGACGAACACCGCCATCGACAACCAATTCCAGACTATCACCCACAGCATCACGAATACTCTTCACACAATCAATTGGCGCAGGTGCACCATCAAGCTGGCGACCGCCGTGATTGGAAATCATAATCGCACTGGCACCGATATCTCGGGCACGCTGCGCATCCGTCGGTGACTGCAGTCCTTTGAGAATCAGCGGACCATCCCACTGCTTCGCCAACCAGGCAGCATCGTCCCAAGTCACGGTACGATCAAACTGCTCATTCACGTACTGGACCAATCCCATCGACCCCGCTTTTAATGCATCAACCCGGTGCGCCACATTTTCAACATTGAACTTTGGATGCAACATGAAGTTCATCACCCAGCTCGGGCTGGAGGCAAAACTCATCAAACTGTTCAACCCAAAGCTGGGTGGAATGGTCATGCCTGTCATCAGGTCCCGCTCTCGATTCCCCGCCATCGCTGTATCGACGGTCAAGCAGAGCGCATCATATCTGGCGGCCTTGGCACGTTCGACGAACTCGGTTGTCAATGAGCGGTCTTTTAGGATATAGATCTGGAATATCTTAGGCCCGCCGGAACTTTCTGCAATCTCTTCAAGCGTTGTAGTCGCCATCGTCGAGAGGGAATAATAGGTACCGAACTTTTCCGCCGCCCGTGCTACGGCATGCTCTTTGCCGTGATGAAACAGTCGGGACATGCCCGTTGGCGATAGGAAAAATGGCAGATCAATCTGCTTACCAAACAGGCTGGTGCGGGTATCGATTTTGCCGACATCGACCAGATAATTGGGCATCAATTGATAATCATCGAAAGCGTCGGTATTGCGCTGCATCGACACCTCATCATCGGCACCACCGGCAATATAGTGATACATCGGTGATGGCAGGCGAGACATCGCTTTTTTACGGAGGTCTTCAATATTTCGGCAAGCACTCAATTTCATTATTTTTATTCCTGATCAAATTATTTCTCAGTGCTAAGGCAGCTCCGTGGACCAAGAATCGGCTCATAGGCTAATCAAATACTGAGAATGGGCATCTACCCACACTAATGAATATTAGTGCGGATGATAAATGCTATGATTTAATGATAAGATTACTTTTATGAATAACATCAGAAAATAACTGCCTATGCCTTCCGACACCAATAACCTCCTGATCAGTAAACTCAACAAGATCAACCTCAGCTTGATGCTGGTGTTTTATACCCTCTACCGTGAACGCCACCTGACCCAAACTGCCAATAAACTCTGCTTAAGCCAGCCCGCTGTCAGCCACTCATTAAAAAAACTGCGCCATATTTTTAATGATGAGCTTTTTATCAAAACAGCCGACGGCATGTTGCCAACACCGACATCGCACCAGATAGATAGTGCCATCGAAAAGGGGTTGTTTTACTTTGAACAAGCGCTGACGATGAACCGCGATTTTGATCAGGGATCATCGACTAGGGAGTTTAAAATCGGCTTAACAGACTTCATGAACCAGCAGATACAACCTTATCTGATAAAGCATGCCCTCAAGCATACCCCCCACATATGCTTTAATTTTCTACCGGCCAAAATTGCTCGAATCGAAGAGTCTGAGAGCGTGATACGGGCGATGGATCTGGATATTGCCATCGCCCAGTTAAAGCACCTGCCGCAAGACTCCTGTTTTGAGTTGTTGTATGAAGACCCTATCGGCTGTATCGCAGATCTCAACCTGTTTGGCACGCGGGATGAAATCAGCATGGAGGTATTCCTGGCCACGCCTCATGTGGTGCTGTCCCATCGCGAAGACCTGCCCTCGATTATCACCCAAAAGTTGAAACACCTGGGTGTGACACGTACCGCGATCGCCAAAACCTCTCATGTCACACCAGTCACAAAAGTTCTGCCTAATGCCAGGTTACTCTCGCCCTGTTCTGAGAGTATGGCGGCCATAATCTGCCCGGGTACGTCATTGAAGTTCTACCGACTCCCGTTTGAGGTCAGCCCCTTTAAAGTCGGCCTGTTGTGGGACATTAGAAAAGATAAAGATTCTGGTATCCGCTGGTTAAGAAGGCTTATAGGGGACGCGATGGAGCCTAAACCTGGCACATCATAAACAGCTAGTCATTCATAATTCTAATAACAGTATTCGATAAAATAATTCGTCATTCTTCCCCGTTTATTTATCATTTGCGCTTAGTTTGAATATAACAACAACACGGACTAAAGCGTATGAATAAACTATTCAGTCTTATCTTAGCCAGCACCCTGACAGTTAGCACCGCAACTCAAGCCAGCGATAAATTACTACTAAAGACCTCGACAGCGTTCCCTAGCAGTCTACCCGTACTGGGCACCGCTCTAACCGATTTTTCCACTACTGTTGGTAACATCAGCGGTGGCAAGATCAAAGTTAAAGTCTATGATCCCGGCAAATTAGTTTCTCCGACTGAAATCCTCGACGCAGTATCTTCGGGTAAGGTCAATTCTGGCTTTGCCGGTGCCGGTTATTGGCAAGGAAAGATGCCGGCTGCCCCTCTATTCTCCTCGGTCCCCTTTGGCCCCGAAGCCGGCGAGTATCTCGCTTGGATGTATCATGGCAACGGCATGAAACTGTATCAAAAGATGTACGACGATGCTGGCTACAACGTAAAAGTCACTATCTGCGGCGTTTTACCACCTGAAACTTCCGGTTGGTTTGCCAAGCCGATTGAAAAACCAGAAGACCTCAAAGGCCTGAATATGCGCATCTACGGTCTGGGTGCCGATGTTATGTCTAAGCTGGGTGTAGGCACACTTAAACTGCCGGCGGCTGAAATCTTTGGAGCGCTGGAAAAAGGTGCTATCGACGCGGCCGAATTCTCCATGCCGGTTATCGACCAGAAGCTCGGTTTCAGCAAAATCGTAAAATACAACTACTTCCCAGGCTGGCACCAGCAAACGACGCTATTGGAGTTGCTGATCAACAAGAAAACCTGGAACGAGATGAACCAGGAGCAACAATCGCAAATTGAAACAGCCTGTAAAGCGACTGTTACCAACTCAATTGCCGAAGGCGAAGCGCTTCAATTTGACGCGATGAAGAACGCTAAGGCAAGTGGTGTCAATATCGTTTACTGGAACGACACCATGCTTAAGACCTTTAAGACCACCTGGAATACGGTTGCAGAGGAACAGAGCAAGGCAGACCCCTTCTTCAATGAGGTCTGGCAAGACATGAGTACTTTCCGCGAAGGCTATAAGCTGTGGAAAGACAATGCTTACCTACCCTTTTCGACAGCCAATAAACTGTAATACCCATTACAGCGAGCATTCAGAGCGCTCTTATTGAGCGCTTTTTTCATTTAGTCGTTTGGAGAACTGCACCGTGATTCCCCATCAGCATCAAACTCACCCTGTCCCCCTTGCAGATGTGATTGATAGCGCCATCCGCCAAGTGGGCAACTTGATCGCCTGGTGCTACGTCGCACTGATCATGGTTATCATCGCCCAGGTCATCCTGCGCAAAGGCTTCTCCAGCGGCCTGATCATGCTCGAAGAGCTGCAGTGGCACCTATATGCGATTGGCGTCATGTTCGGCGTTTCCTATGCCCAGATCAACAACGCCCATGTCCGGGTTGATCTGATTTACAGTGGTCTGCGCATTCGCACCAAACGCATCATCGATGTCATCAGCATATTGACGCTAGCACTGCCCTTTATTGCAGTCATTTTATTACACAGCCTCGATTTTGTAGCCGATGCTTGGCGCATCAACGAGTCCTCCTCGTCACCTTCTGGTCTGCCCTGGCGCTGGGCGATCAAGTCCGTGATCCCATTGAGCTTTGCGCTGCTTGCCCTGGCGGTTGTTTCACGACTGATTCGCGATATTGTTCTACTAATTCGAGGAGAGTAATTATGGAGATGAACGAAATTCTGGTGATTGCGATGTTCGTGTCGTTCATCACCCTGTTATTTACCGGTATCCCCGTCGCTTATGTACTCGGCGGTATCGGGGTGATTTTTGCGGGCATCGGTTACTTGGCCGACATCTATCTGGATACCATGACAGGTCTGGATTACCTGACTCTGGGTCTGGTGGTCAATCGTCTGTTTAAGATTATGGATAACTGGATTCTGGTAGCGCTACCGATGTTCATCTTCATGGGGATCATGCTGGACAAGTCCGGGGTCGCCGAAAAACTGATGCAATCAATGCAAGAACTATTCGGCAAAGTTCGAGGCGGGCTAGCGATTACAGTGACAGCCATCGGCATAATCCTAGCCGCCTCGACCGGCATCATAGGCGCCTCAGTGGTATTGCTAGCAGTTATGTCATTGCCATCGATGCTCCAGCAAGGTTACTCCAAGCCGTTCTCACTGGGCACCATCGCCTCGGCAGGTACCCTCGGCATTCTTATTCCGCCCAGCATCATGTTGGTGATAATGGCAGACCAGCTCGGCCTATCAGTTGGCGATCTGTTTATGGGCGCGGTGTTTCCAGGCTTGATGCTCGGCACCCTGTATATCATCTATATCGTCATGGTCGGATTGTTCAACCCCAGTGCCGCACCGATTCCAGAGAGCGCGACACGGGTCACGATGCGTGCGTTTGTCGGTCTGATGAAAGCGATGCTACCAACTCTGCTACTGATTTTCGTGGTTCTAGGTTCCATCTTTGGCGGTATCGCCACCCCCACCGAGGCCTCTGGTGTTGGCGCGCTAGGTGCCACCTTGCTGGCGATATACAACCGAAAATTCAACTTCAAAGTTCTCAAAGAGGTAATGCAAGGCACCTACGGCACCACGGCCTACATCTTCATGATTTTTATCGGCGCCACCTGTTTTGCGCTGGTACTGCGCGAGCTGGGCGGCGATGAGCTGATCGAATCCTTCCTGACCGGCTTGCCTTTCGGTACCTACGGTATCATCGCCTTTGTGCTGTTTATCATATTTCTGCTCGGATTTTTCCTTGACTGGATCGAAATCACGTTGATCATACTGCCACTACTGGCGCCTGTTATCAGTGCGCTGGGTCTGGAAATCGACGGACACGGCGTGGTCGATAATCCGGAACTGGTCTGGTTCGTGATGCTGGTAGCGATGACCCTACAGACCTCGTTCCTAACCCCGCCGGTAGGCTTTGCGCTGTTTTACCTCAAGGGGGTTTGTCCGCCGGACGTAAAACTGTCCGACATCTACAAGGGCGTCATTCCGTTCATCATGCTGCAGCTGATGGCATTGGTAGCTCTGATACTGTGGCCGCAAATTGTAGTCTGGTTACCAGCAGTCGCCTATGGCTAACCACTGGAGTTTGGTGGCTTTTTTTCATGCAAAGCCCATCAGGATAATCGGGGTAAACATACAGGGGAGTAATTATTATTGATCAGATTCTCGGACGAAACGTCCGCTTGTTGGTCGATGAGTTGCTAAATTAAACCGCTACATTAGGGCCCATAAAGGTCTTGTTTGGGGCGGTTTCGGGCCTTTCTCTGTTCTCTCTACATAGCCTGCTCCTGGCACATAGGGGCCGATCCCAACCATTGAGCTAGTGTCCGCTATAGGGAATCTGAAGTGATGCGGATGGGCTTTGGCAGGCTGAGACTGGGTGTCTCTTGTATGCTGGTTGTTGAAATTCATCAAGTTGCGCAGACGGTCTGTTAAAGAGAGGCACAGCAGATACTGAGTGAAATGTCGGGTCTGAAATCCTTCAGTTCAGAAAAGAAAAACGACCCTTAAAGGGCCGTTATTCAGTTGGATGCGGTGGTTTGTGTTCTTAAAGAGCTGTATCATGCTCAACAGCGGTTTCAGTTTCTGAAGTCTGAGCATCAGACTCCATCTCATTTTTAGATGCTGCAGCTTTATCAGATTGAACCGGTTTGCCTCCGACGGCCAGCCCATAGCCAGCCCAATCGATAGGATCAACATTCTCACCTATTTGAGCCGTGTAGACTCTATCAGAAACCAAATGGCTGATTTCCCTGCGTAGATCAGGGTCTTGCACCTCGATCCAGCACATTAAGTTTCCGTCGGCACCCAGAATCGCGACCCCCTTATCCGTAGGTGTTACAACGTCAGCCCGTAATGCGTTAAATACGCCATCGGGTGTTTTAAGCATGGTGTTGATTTTTCTTCGTGCCATAATATTTCTCCATAATTTATTAAGAAAGCCACCGCATCATTAGTGGTTATCAAACTAAAACACCTTCGAGTAGGGCAGTAAGACTCTGAGGAGTCTGCTGCTTACGCTGTTCAAGTGCTTTAGCAACCTGTTGTTCATCCCACGCATCACAGTCCGTCTTGCTAAACCTTATCGGGCTGTTAGCCGAGCTGCCCATCTTGAAAGATGGAGGCAGAGAGTCAGGTAGCCTTGAACAGTTCGTGTTCACTGTGTTTAACGTCATCTTGTAGCGCTCGGCGATATCCGCTTTAGTCAAAATTTCATCATCTGCCATGTACTATCCTCAGATCTCTAAGAAGGGCCTATTACAGCATCGAGTTATTCCAGTCCAAATCCTATTTTGGGGAAATTAGTTACGTGTTCGGTGAGTACTGTCGCAGCACCCTCTACAGCTTCCTGTACACGAGCCTGTTGATAGAAGGCATAGCGATTAGACGTCACATCAACGCTGCAATGACCTAGTAGTTTGCTGCTGCAATGGATATCACCTGTATGAGCTAATACAGCAGAACCAAAACTCTTGCGTAGGCAGTGGATGGTTAAAGGCTCTTTAGGAAAGGCAGGGTCAATCTCATAATCACACCCTGTAGTTGCAATTCGTGCCCGTTCGCAGATTCGTTTAAATGTGGCAAGCGGGTATGCGATGTGCCCACTCTGGCTACGTGTAGAAGAGAACACATAGGGGCTAGATTTATCGGACAGGCTTAATGCCTGCTGATGAATCCATTGGGCCTGTTCAGATAGAGGGATGACCTGATTCTTTTTGCTTTTAGTCCGGGTAAATGTTGCGGTTGATAAGTCAGGTGCTAAATCGGACTTTTTTAATGAAATGATGTTGTGGATACGCCCACCAATAAAAACCGCAGCAAGGACGGCCAACCCCTGTAAAGAGTTCTGATCATCCAGCGCCGATTTGATGAAGGCGGCTGCTTCTAGAAGCGTTAGAAACCGTTCAACTATGTTGTCTTCTGTATACTTCTCGATTACAGAGCAAGGGTTGCGATCTAAGATCTCAAATTTAACTCCAAGTGAGCAGGACCTGTGCATAAGAGAACGTATCCGGTTCTTAGTAGCATCTGATAAGCCTGAATCATGCATTGCATTCAGAACCCTCATGAACTGATACGTCTTGATCTCTGGAAATTTTAGATGGCCTAAGTGCGGCTGAACATGGCGAAGGTATTGCTGCTCAGTCTTCCGCCAATCAGTATTACGTTGCTTAATATAGGGCAGGTGTAGTTCAAAAAGAACTGATCGTAGGTGACACGACTGTAATCGGGCCCATCCAGGTTTAACTGACGGCGATACCACTCATCACCTAACCGCTCAAAGGTGCGTAAATTCATTAGTGGGTAAGTCCCAAAGGTTTTACAGGGACGCCTACCTTTACTGGATCGTGCTGCCAGTGATACCCGAGTTTTATAAACAAAAACGCGCAGGTGGGGTTTGCCAATTACCCGGTATTCAGTGTCTTTGTTGTCAATGCGTTGAATGGTGTCGAAGGCTTTCTTAGTAAAAGGAATGTCATAGATCATCGTGTAGCTCTCATATAAAAGTGAACACGTGATTTGGCCATGTTATTGTGCTGGATGAGACTGGAGCGTGGGGAAATGAGGGGAAATTGATGGGCCGTATAGATGGTACTGATGTATTAAAGCCGCATGAGATCACGCTTCGCAAACTTCGTATGGATAAAGAGCGATATCAGCTGATCACGGCCACATTAGGGCTGAAGAGTTTAGAGTTAAGCGAGTTCAAATCATTACTCGACAATGGCGCAGTCAAGCAGCTGGAAGAATTCAGCGGGCATGTCACACCAGATGACTTCACTAAGCTACCTATAATGAAACTAAATGTTAAGAAATCCAGTGTGTCTGGTAAATGGATCAAGGACGAAGAGCAATACAGAGTCAGCGACGAGCACGGCTATACGGAAGAGCTAAGAAATCTGCGAATAAATCCCTCGTATGAGATAATTCCGAATCTCTGACGTGCTGAGGACTTTCCATGGATCATCAACTCTCTTTCGCTGACAGCGAGTTCAACAACAAACGCCGCCAAACCCGCAAAGAAAAGTTTCTTGGGCGTATGGAAAAGTTGATTCCCTGGTGGCGACTGGAATCGGTCATTGAGCCTCATTACCCCAAGGCTGGCAATGGCCGAAAGCCATATCCATTATCGACGATGCTGCGTATTCATTGTTTGCAACAGTGGTACAGCCTGAGTGATCCTGCGATGGAAGACGCCCTCTATGAGATCGCCTCCATGCGCTTGTTTACAGGCCTCTCTCTGGATCAAGCCATCCCTGATCACACGACAATTATGAACTTCAGACACCTGCTGGAACGGTATGATCTTGCACGTAAGATCTTTGATGAGATCAGTGAGTGGTTAAGCGACTCGGGTGTACTTCTTAAAGAAGGGACGCTGCTGGATGCCACGATCATCGAAGCGCCAAGCTCTACCAAAAACCGAACTGGCGAGCGTGATCCTGAAATGCACCAGACTAAGAAGGGCAATCAATGGTATTTTGGCATGAAAGCCCATATTGGTGTCGATGCCAGAACTGGACTGACGCACAGCTTTACAGCCACCGCTGCGAACGAACACGATCTCAATCAGGCAAAGCACCTGCTTCATGGCAAGGAAAGGTTTATCTTCGCCGACAGTGGCTATCGTGGCGCTGAGAATCGAAAAGAACTCGAAGAAATAGAGGCCGACTGGCACATTGCTGAAATCCCCAGCAAGGTCAAAGAGCTGAAGAAACATCCTCGTATAAATAAAGTTCGATTGAAAACCGAATATCTGAAAGCCAGCATCAGAGCCAAAGTTGAACATCCATTCCGGATTATCATATGCCAATTTGGTTTTACCAGGGCGCGCTACCGTGGGTTAATGAAGAATGACGGTAAACTGGCAATGCTGTTGGCTTTGGCGAACATCGTGCGAGTGGGTCAGCTGCTGCGAGCGTAGGATAAATCCGTCTGCAGGCTGGGAAATCAGCATGCAGACGATGAAAAGTGGTCAAAATCAGGTCAGTTACGCCACTAATGCGACTTGATTAGAAAGGAAGGGGCTTTGGCGAGACTTATTCGTATGTTCCTTAGAGGGTAGTGCTTAGTTCTGTCGATTGATGGATAGTCGTGCGCACAGAATCCGCACAGGGGGGGGGCAGTCCGGATATGGGCCGGAGGAGGTAATGCAGACGGTGTTAAAGGAGACTCGCGGGTTGCATTTAATGGCTATTAAATAGACACTTTAAATCTTAATGATAAATTTCAGGCACAAAAAAATCGAGGGCTAATTAGCACTCGATCTTAATAGTCTCTTATTTTTCAAAGAGTTATGGTACCAGTGAGCGGACTTGAACCGCTACGCCATTGCTGGCAACGGATTTTGAATCCGTCATGTCTACCAATTCCATCACACTGGCATGATTTTTGCTTAGCGCGGTCTATTGTACCTAAAAGAATTCATAACACAATTTTTTTGAATCCCTCATGTCTACCAATTTCATCACGCTGGCATCAAAGAGAGGCGTATTATAGAAATCTGAACGCTGTCGTCAATCAATACTGACGAAAAACTGAAAAAAAGTGTTCTTTCCGTTACAATTCGCGCCCTTTAGTAATGTTTTAATCTTAAAGTGAAGAATTCTCTGCATGCAGGTAAAAGATTTTTATTTTGATCTCCCCGAAGAGCTTATTGCCAGTTTTCCATTGGAAAAGCGCAGTGCTAGCCGTTTATTGTCAGTGGATGGTAATACGGGTGAGTTAACACATGGGTGTTTTAGAGATGTTCTGGATCATATCCAGCCCGGCGATCTGATGGTTTTTAATGATACTCGAGTGATTCCTGCTCGATTATTTGGCCAAAAAGAGTCCGGCGGGAAAGTGGAAGTTCTCGTTGAACGTGTATTGGATGATAAAAGAGCATTAACGCATATTCGATCAAGTCGTTCGCCTAAGCCTGGTAGTCGTTTAACGCTGGATGGTGGTATTGAAGCGGAGATGGTGGCTCGCCATGAAAATCTCTTTGAGCTGCGTTTTCTTATTGAAGGTAATCTGGTCGAAGTATTAGAAGAGTTCGGTCATATGCCGTTGCCACCGTATATGAAGCGTGAAGACCAGTTATCTGATCGAGAGCGTTACCAAACGGTTTATAATAAAAAGCCAGGCGCTGTTGCCGCTCCGACGGCGGGATTGCACTTTGATGATCAGTTGTTGGAAGAGCTTGAGTCTAAAGGCGTTAAAAAAGCGTTCGTTACGTTGCATGTTGGCGCAGGTACATTTCAGCCAGTAAAAGTCGATAACATTGATGAGCATGTTATGCACTCCGAGTATATCGAAGTGAGTGCTGAAGTATGTGATTTAGTGAAGGAGACGCGTGCAAATGGTGGTCGAGTTATTGCCGTAGGTACCACCAGTGTTCGCAGTTTAGAAAGTGCGAGCCAAAACGGTGAAATTGAACCGTTTTTTGGTGATAGTGATATCTTTATCTTTCCTGGTTACGAGTTCAAATCAGTAGATTCCATGATTACTAATTTTCATCTATCTGAATCGACACTGCTAATGCTAGTCAGTGCTTTTTCAGGCTATGAGCATATTAAGCATGCGTACGAACAAGCGGTAGCGCTGAAATACCGTTTCTTTAGTTACGGCGATGCGATGTACTTAACCCGACAGACAGAGTTGCAATCAGAACTGCAAGCTTAAGAGGTAATGATGACTAGAAAATGTTTTATGCAGTTTGAAAAGATTGCTGAAGATGGCAAAGCGCGTCGAGCACGCTTAACCTTTCCGCGTGGCACTGTAGAAACGCCTGCATTTATGCCTGTTGGCACTTATGGCACGGTGAAAGGTATGACACCGCGAGATATAGAAGCGACAGGTGCACAAATTGTTTTGGGAAATACGTTCCATTTGATGCTTCGTCCAGGAACCGAGATTGTTAAGCAGCATGGGGACTTACATGATTTTATGCAATGGAAGGGGCCCATCTTAACGGATTCAGGCGGTTTCCAAGTTTTCAGCTTGGGTAAAATGCGCAAAATTACCGAAAAAGGCGTGACGTTTCAGTCGCCTGTAAATGGTTCTAAGGTATTTATGGGGCCGGAAGAATCGATGCAGGTTCAGAAGGACTTAGGTTCCGATATCGTCATGATTTTTGATGAATGTACACCTTATCCAGCGACAGAACTTGAAGCAGCGGAATCTATGCGTTTGTCCATGCGCTGGGCTAAGCGATCAAAAGATGCACATGGTGATAGTCCATCTGCACTGTTCGGTATCGTGCAAGGTGGTATGTATCCGCAACTGCGTGATGAATCGATGAAAGGCCTTGAAGATATCGGTTTTGATGGTTATGCCATAGGTGGTTTGTCGGTGGGTGAGCCCAAAGATGAGATGGTGAAAGTTTTGGATCATCTTGCGCATAAAATGCCAGCGGATAAACCTAGATATCTTATGGGTGTCGGTAAGCCTGAAGATATCGTGGAGGCGGTTCGTCGCGGTGTTGATATGTTTGATTGTGTAATGCCAACACGTAATGCGCGCAATGGATTTTTATTTACCGATGTGGGTGTTGTTAAAATTAGAAATGCAGTGAACAAAACGGACACAGGTCCTTTGGATGAAACCTGTGGTTGTTATACTTGCCAAAATTTTAGCCGCGCATATCTACATCATTTGGATAAGTGTAAAGAGATTCTTGGTGCGCAACTTAATACCATCCATAACCTGCATTACTATCAGGTACTTATGGCTGGATTGCGTCAGGCTATCGAACAAGGTAAATTGAGCGACTTTGTTGATGAATTTTATAGTAAGCGAGGCCTTGAAACTCCTCAGCTTGACACCATATAGCTTTAATAGCTGATAACGATAATATTTTTTATTTTTTTAGGAGTAGCAATGAGCTTCTTTATCTCCCCAGCGTTTGCTGAAGGTGCAGCCGGTGCGCCGATGGAATCCGGTATGTTTAATATTCTGTTTTTAGTTGGTTTTGGTCTGATTTTTTACTTCTTTATGTGGCGTCCACAGTCTAAGCGCGCTAAAGAGCATAAAGAGTTGCTCAACGGTATCAGCAAAGGTGATGAAGTGATCACTGCAGGTGGCATCCTAGGTAAGGTTGTCAACTTGAATGATGACTATGTTGTTCTTGAAGTGTGTGAAGGAACGGAACTGACATTCCAGAAAACGCACGTATCTGCTGCTCTGCCAAAAGGCACATTAAAGAGCATCTAAGCTAATTCACAGACGCCACTGCATCGCAGTGGCGTTTCTGTTTCTATCAGGGAAAGGGCACCCATGCTCAATCGATACCCCCTCTGGAAAAATCTCCTTATAGTATTTGTTCTGGTGTTTGGTGGACTTTATGCCGCACCTAACTTGTATCCCGATGACTATGCGATTCAGTTAACGGGTAGTCGTGATGTTTTCCAAGTTGATCAGCCATTAATTGATAAGGTAACTTCTGCGCTTGAGCGCGAAGGGATCGCATTTAAATCAACCGAGTTAACGGATCGCGCGGGTTTAATTCGTTTTAATGATGGCGAAACCCAGCTAAAAGCCAAAGCTGTTATCAGCCAGGTGCTGGGTGATGATTATGTTGTGGCGTTAAACTTAGCACCGACAACACCCGATTGGCTGACATCGATTGGTGCAGGTCCTATGAAATTGGGCTTGGATCTACGCGGCGGTGTTCACTTTCTTTTAGAGGTTGATCTACCGAAAGCCGTTGGGCAGAAACTTGAGAATTACGCCTCTGAAGTTAAAGGGCGTCTACGTGAAGAGAAACTGCGTTATCGTAAGTTAGAAAGTCAGGAAGATGGCTCGTTGGCTGTTAAATTTACGAACTTAGAGTCTCGTGATAAAGCGGTTGAGCTACTGCGTAAAGAGTATCAAGAGTTTGTAGTGACTGCAGACGACCGTGAGGGTTCGTTTTACACCGTTGTTAACCTAACGGAACAAGCGATTCGTGATATTGAAACTTACGCGATCAAGCAGAACCTGACAACGTTACGTAATCGTGTCAATGAGTTGGGTGTTGCCGAGCCTTTAGTGCAGCGCCAAGGGCGTAACCGTATTGTCGTTCAGCTACCAGGTATTCAAGATACTGCGGCGGCTAAACGTATCATCGGTAAAACGGCTACGCTTGAATTTCGTTTAGAAGCGAAAAGTGGCGCGAGCTCTGCGCGAACTGAAGTATACGAGTTTCGCAGTGAGCTAGGGCGTAAAGCGACATTGGAAAAAGATATTATTATCAAGGGTGATAATGTCTCTAATGCGCAGTCGTCTTTTGATGAGAACGGTCAGCCGCAAGTGAACATTACGTTGGATTCTAAAGGTGGAGAGCTGATGGCTCGTACCACTAAGAATGCCGTTCAACGTAGAATGGCCGTGCTGTTTGTAGAAGATAAAGAGCGTACCGTTTATAAGAGCGTCAATGGCGAACAAGTTGCTGAGAAGATACGTTACCAAGAGAAGGGGATTATCTCTTTAGCGACGATTCAATCTGTATTGGGAAATCAATTCCGAATCACAGGCTTGGATGGCGCGGGTGAATCGTCTGAGTTGGCTTTGTTGCTTCGTGCGGGTGCATTGGCAGCGCCAATCTACTTTGTTGAAGAGCGGACGGTAGGGCCAAGCCTGGGTGCACAGAACATCGAGATGGGTGTGACATCCGTGCAGATTGGTTTGGCATTAGTGCTGATCTTCATGGTTGTGTATTACCGTGTCTTTGGGGTATTGGCGAACATAGCGTTATCGCTAAACCTTATGCTGCTTATCGCTGTCATGTCCATGCTATCGGCTACGCTCACGTTGCCGGGTATTGCGGGTATTGTATTGACTGTAGGTATGGCGGTAGATGCAAACGTACTGATCTTCTCGCGTATTAAAGAGGAGTTGGCTAATGGTTTGCCACCACAGTCAGCGATTAACGCTGGTTTTGGCCGTGCTTTTACCACTATCCTTGATGCCAACATCACGACGCTTCTTGCCGCAGTGATTCTTTTTGCGATGGGTACAGGTCCTGTTAAAGGCTTCGCGATTACGTTGTCAGTGGGTATTATTACCTCCATGTTTACCGCCATTTTGGTTACTCGTGCATTGGTTAATCTGACCTATGGCGGTCGTCAGCTAACTAAGCTGTCAATATAAGGAGCTGATGATGTCTACATATAAAATTTATAATTTTATGGGGCCTCGCAAAATTGCTGCGATGTTCTCGGTCGTATTGTTGGTGATCTCTATTGGCGCACTTAGCGTTAATGGTTTGAAGTTTGGTTTGGATTTCACAGGCGGCAGTTTAGTTGAAATTGGCTATGAGCAATCAGCGGATCTAAACAAAATTCGAGACCAGTTAAAGGGTGTTGGTTATGAAGATGCAGTGGTTCAAACCTTTGGATCTCCAACTGATATCCTTATTCGTTTAGGTCAAGATCATGATCCTAAGCTCGGTGATAAAGTGTTATCCGCTTTGCAGTCAGGTGAAACTCAAGTGTTGACGTTACGTCGAAATGAGTTTGTCGGGGCGCAGGTGGGTGAAGAGCTTCGTGAGCAGGGTGGCCTCGGTATGCTGCTTGCCCTGTTTATGATCATGGTTTACGTCGCTTTTCGTTTCCAGGTGAAATTCTCTTTGGGAGCGGTTGCTGCGCTTGCGCACGATGTCTTAATTGTTCTTGGTTTTTTTGCGTTATTTAAGATCGATTTTGACCTGACTGTTTTAGCCGCGATTTTGGCGGTCATCGGTTATTCTCTCAACGATACGATTGTGGTATCTGACCGAATCCGAGAAAACTTTCGTAAGATGCGTAAAGATGGTTCGACGGAGATCATGAACGCTTCATTGAGTCAGACGTTGGGTCGAACCATGGTGACCTCTTTAACAACATTGCTTGTGCTAGTCGCATTGGCAGTGTTTGGTGGAGAGATGATCCATGGCTTTGCAATCGCCTTGCTGGTCGGTGTGTTTGTAGGTACTTACTCTTCTATTTATGTCGCCGCCAATGTGCTTATGGCGATGAATATATGTAAAGAGGATCTCATGCCGCCGGAGGAAAAAGAGCAAGAGGTCGATGACCGTCCTTAAGTTTTCTATAAGCCGGCAATTGCCGGCTTTTTTATTACTACTGTTTGCTGATCTGGCTTTTGCTTAACCTGTAGCGTGTTATGCTGCAGATAATAAAGCCTTCGAATTTTTGTATTGAGAACGCTATGAGTAACGACTGGATTAAGAACGACCCCAAGGCCGCTGCGGAAGCGGAGAAGTATAGTAACCCTGTGCCAAGCCGTGATTTTATTTTGCAATTTATGCAGGAGAGAGGTGCGCCTGTAGGTCATGCGCAGCTTTGCGAGGAGATGGGGGTTTGGGGTGATGAAAGTCGTGATGCAGTTTTTTTTCGTTTAAAAGCGATGTGTCGTGATGGCCAATTAATGAGTAATCGCCGTAAAGAGTTTGCCTTGATGGATAAAATGTCTTTCATAAAGGGGCGAGTTATTGGGCATCGAGATGGTTTTGGTTTTGTAAAGCCGGAAGATGGCAGTGATGATCTGAAGTTAAGTCCGCGCCAGATGCGCCAAGTTTTTGATGGCGATCAGGTGTTGGTTCAAGAGATCAATGTCGATTTTAAAGGGCGCCGTGAAGGCAAAGTTGTAGAAGTGCTCGCGCGTAATACGCGTAAATTAGTAGGTCGCTTTAGTGGTAAAGAGGGTTTTGGCTACCTTCGACCGGAGAATCAGCGAATTACACAAGAGATAATGGTGGTTCCAGACCCTGAGAGCGGGCTGGCGTATAAAGATGGTCAGCTTGTTGTGGCCGAGCTTATCAGTCAGCCGAGTAAAAGAGATCTGCCTCAGGCAAAAGTTGTTGAGGTGCTTGGCGATCACATGGCACCAGGTATGGAGATTACCGTCGCCATTCATAATCATGAAATTCCACACGAATGGCCGGATCAGGTACGCCAGGAAGTCGGTGAGTTGTCAGCGGAGGTGGAGGAAAGCGCTAAAACCAATAGGGTCGATCTCCGTGATTTGCCTTTAGTGACAATTGATGGCGAGGATGCAAAAGATTTTGATGATGCGGTCTATGCTGAGCGCAAGCCTGCTGGTGGTTGGCGGCTTTGGGTCGCGATTGCAGATGTTTCTTGGTATGTGACGCCGGGATCTGAATTAGATAAAGAAGCATTTCAGCGAGCGAACTCTACTTATTTTCCAGAGTTTGTTGTGCCTATGCTTCCTGAGTTACTTTCGAATGGATTGTGCTCGCTAAATCCAGATGTTGATCGTTTGGCAATGGTATGTGAAATGACCATTAGCGAAAGTGGCAATTTATCGGGTTATAAGTTCTATGAAGCGGTCATTCAGTCGCATGCACGGTTGACCTACACCAAAGTTGGCAAAATGCTGATGGAGCCTGAGGAAGGTGAATCTAAACAGTTGCGTGCGCAGTACTCGCATGTCGTTCCGCACTTGGAAGCGCTGTACGGATTGTATTTTGCGTTACGTAAAGCACGAGATATACGTGGTGCTATCGATTTTGAAACGACCGAAACGCGTATGGTTTTTGGTGAAGATCGTAAAATTGAACAGATTATCCCAGTCCATCGTAACGACGCGCACAAGCTTATAGAGGAGTGTATGCTTTGTGCGAATGTGGCTACTGCGCGTTTTTTGAGTAAATTAGAAGTGCCGGCTATCTACCGTGTGCATGAAGGGCCTAAGGAGCAAAAGCTAGAAAACCTCAGGGCGTACTTGGGCGAGTTAGGTTTAAGCCTATCCGGCGGTGAGAAGCCTGAACCTAAACACTATCAAGAATTAGCCGAATGGATAGAGGATCGTCCTGATCGTCATCTTATTCAAACGATGATGTTGCGTTCTATGCGACAAGCCGTCTATAGCCCTGATAATCAGGGGCATTTTGGTTTGGCTTACCCTGCTTATACGCATTTTACCTCGCCAATTAGGCGTTATCCTGATTTGATGGTGCACCGATTGATTCGTGCAGCGATACATTCTGATAAGCAGGATCGCTCTATTCATCGCCCAGATGGTTTTTCGCTTGAACCATCATTCTCTTGTAGCTATAGCATGGAGCAGCTTCTTGAGCTGGGTGAACACTGTTCTATGGTTGAGCGCAGGTCTGACGATGCCACTAGAGATGTTGTTGCATGGCTCAAATGCGAATACATGCAAGAGCATGTAGGTGATGAATATGAAGGTGTAATTGCTGCCGTCACTGGCTTTGGGGTGTTTGTTGAGCTTGATGAGTTGTTTGTTGAAGGGTTAGTGCATATCACCGCCTTGCCAGGTGATTATTATGTTTTTGATCAGGCAAAGCAGCGGTTAGTCGGCGAAAGGACACGTAAAGTATTTAAATTGGGCGATCGCTTAACCGTTAAAGTGGTGCGGGTCGATTTAGATGAGCGAAAAATCGATTTTGAGTTAGCTGAGCAGCGTAAGGTCAAAAAGAAAACGACACGTGAACTTCTTGCTGAAGGTAAGCTTGGGAACTCAGAAGGTAAAGATAAGCTGCCCGGTCATCGTCATGAATGGGGAAATCGCCCAGCTAAGGATGGAGATAAATCTAGGCCAAGAAAGGGCTCGCAGAGAGAGGCAATAGCCAAATCTCGCAAGCCTAAAGCAAATAGGCCCGATGGTGGCGTTAAGAAGCGTGTGGTTGTTGATGAGAACGTTGGCGCTGCCGGTAAGCGCAAACGTGCTTTATCCCCTGCTGAGCAAGAGCTGATGGAGTTTAGCGGTGCTGGTAAGGGGCGTAGTAATAAAGCCAAAAAGCGCAAGGTAACGGCTAAGCCAAAACCTAAATTAAAAGGAAAGCAAAAAGGCTTAAAGGTTAAAAAGAAATAGATAGCACCTGCGAGCGTTTCTCAAACATAGCCGATGTCGTTACTGCATCGGCTTTTTTGTAGTTATTGCTTAGGGGTTGGTTGTTCTTTAAGCAAAAATGCAGATGGGATTGTGATTAAATGTAGACCAACGGATTAGCTGAATGATCAATAATAAATCAAACAGCTGTTTTTTTGTGCTCAACTAAGCGTTATGCTTAGTAATTCTGCTAATCTAATTTGTAGTTCATGCTGAGGGCGGATCTGTACTCAGTAGCCAAAATAATAATGACGTTAAGCTTAATCTGCCGTGAATAAAGTGTTTTTTTGCTTTTGGGCGGATGTGGCATCGCTATAACTAAATAAAGGTGCTTCTTATGCGCAAGGGTGTAAAAGGAATTGTTGCGGGGGTAGTTCTGCTAGGGAGTTCTATAAGCGGAACGGCGTCGGCAGAGAATCTACTGCAAGTTTATGAGATGGCCTTGGAGAATGATCCTACGTTTCAGGCTGGCTTTCATGAGCATGAGGCTTCAAAAGAGATCTATAGCCAAGCAAAGGCTTTATTGTTGCCCACCATTAAGTTTGATTACAGCACCACAGATACTTCAGTAGAGTTGAGCTCTGATAACCCCGCCTTTAATAATACAAGTGATAAATCCACAAAAGATAGTATGACTTTGTCATTAACTCAGTCAATCTATAGCTACAGTAATTGGGCTTATTTCAAACAGGCAAAAGAAGATGTTAAGCGCGTAGCGTCAGAGTTAGAGGATGTAAAGCAAGACCTCTTTATGCGGGTTTCGGAAGGGTATTTTGCTGCGTTAAGAGAGTATGACAATTATACGTCTGTTAAATCCGAGGTTGCTTCGCTTAAAAAACACTATGAGTTAGTAAGTCAGCAGCGCGAAGACGGGTTGGCGCGTATAACGGATGAATTGGATGCGCAGGCTCGTTTTATGCAGGCTAAAGCGCGTGAAGTCGAGATTCGTAATGCCCTGAAGGATGCTTTGCAGGGCTTGAAAGAGATGACGGGGCAAGTGCCTAACTCTTTGGTGGGTTTAGGGCTGGATATGAACTTGGTTGAGCCGACACCTGCTTTTCCTGAAGAGTGGGTAGAAAAGAGTAGAGAGCATAACCCGTTGGTTATAGCAAAGCGGTATGCTTCCTCAGTGGCTTGGCAGGAGGTTAGGCGTCAAAAGGGTGGGCATTACCCAACGCTAGATCTTGTTTTTACGACTAATCAGCGAGTGACGACCGGATCGGTATTTGATGGGGCTAATGATATTGATACCGAGGACTTGTTGCTTAAGTTAACCGTTCCAATTTATGCCGGAGGCGCGGTTTCATCTAAAGTGCGTGAAGCGGTTGAATTGCATAATAAAGCGAAGGATGAATTGCAGATTGAGTGGTTAGCCACTGAGCGTGAAACCTATGCTGCTTTCGATGGCGTTGTTGGTTCTATCGCAAAAGTGGAAGCTTTACAGAATTCTGTGGACGCTTATGAATTAGGTGTAGATGCTAAGCGTACCGCCTATGAATCCGGCTTAACATCTAGTTTAAGCGTGCTCGATGCAGAGCGGGATCTGTTCTTTGCTCGAACCGATTTCTCCAGTGCGCGTTATGATTACCTGATTAATACCCTGCGGCTAAAAAGAGCGGTGGGTCTGTTGACGCTGGATGATCTTAAGCAGGTTAATAATATGCTGTCCGGTAATGAGCAGGCGTTCGAGATAACCGCTCATGTTATGGATAGTCGTACTTATAGGTCTAGTAATCAGGCCGCAAGATAAGGATTGAGCTTGGTGTTTTTACTGCGTTTTTTTTAAAGTCATTGAATAGAATTCAAGGCAGAGTTCTAGTTTGAGTTATATGCTTTAATGACGGTTGTGAATCTTGAATGAATGATATTTTTAAAAAGTAAAAAACTATAGTACCTCTGTACAATGATTAATCAACTGTTAAGCTGTATCTTTAAGGTATTGGCTTTGCACTTGGAAAAATAACAAATTAAGAAGGATGTAAATACTGTGTCGACTCAGTTACTGATTTATGGAGATGTTCAGCCTATTAATAAGCAGCGTCATGCGGGCTGGTCAGTTAAAGCGGGGAATCAGTTTGGTTTTGCGCAAGGGGTTAACTCTGTTCCTTTAATGGCGGTTGAATTTCCGAATGCCGCTGAAGAGTACAGTATTGTTTTTGCAGGTGAAGGAGAAAGCTTGCTTCCTGTTGTGTTGATGGGAGTGCGAGAAGACGAAAATTTATATGTTGATAGTGATGGCGGCTGGTCAGCTAAGTATATACCTGCGTTTGTTCGTCGTTATCCGTTTGTTTTTTCTAGTGCAGATGAAGGTGCAACTTTAACGCTTTGTATTGATGAAGGGTTTGAGGGTTGCAACGAAGAGGGGCGTGGCGAGCGTTTGTTTGATGCTGAAGGTGAGCAGACTCAATACCTGAATTCTGTATTAGACTTCTTGAAAGAGTATCAAGCGCATTATCAGCGTACAAAAAACTTTGCTAAAAAGCTGGTTGAATTGGATCTACTAGAGCCAATGGGTGCACAGTTCACAACACCTGCGGGTGAGAAAAGAACGGTTACCGGCTTTCAAGCGATTAACAGAGATAAGCTGAAGGCGCTTTCGCCTGATAGCTTTTCTGATTTAGCGAAGACTGATGAGTTAGAGCTAATCTATCTTCATCTTCAGTCAATGAGAAACTTTTCTAAAATGTTAGAGAAAGTTTCTACAACGACTGAAGAGGTAGAAGAAGTGCATTAGTACAATAAAGGGTGGCTTGGCTACCCTTTTGTTTTTAAAGAACTTTCTAGGCCGGAAAGGTGTGGCAGCACCGATCCGGTTTTTCGGCATTTATGGATCGCCCGTCGGCAGGGCAAATTAGGGGTATAGGATTATGGGTTCTCAGCTTAAAGGGATAGCTAAAAGTCAGGTATGGACTGCGATTAAGGAAACGATCAATCTCAGTCAACTGAATGAGCGTATTAAGCAAAAAACGGCCCGTAAACGATTGCGAAATGATCGATTTAGGCTTGAAAATTTAGAGCCGCGATTACTTCTGTCTGCCGACCCGATTTTTACTGCGACTGCTGCTGCCGATCTATCAGTTCGCTTTAATGATGCCGGAACTATTGTCGAAATTGTTGATAATACAATTGATCCTACTGCCGCAGGTAACCCTAACCCTGTTGTTGCTTCTTACGCCCTTGATGATATTAATTCTGTCACGATCCAAGGTCAGGATGGCTCTGCTGAGTCATTAACGGTTGCCGATGAGATTTTAAATAATACTGACGGGCTGGTTGTTAACTTCTTTGGTGGGACGGGTGCCGACGATTCAATTACTGCTGGAGATGGCTCTACTGAGTGGAAGATTATTTCGAGTGGCAAAGGGGATGTTGGTAATGTCTATTTTAGTAGTGTTGAAGAACTAAACGCCGCTGTTGGCGATACCCTCGACTATTCTGCCTATGATAGCGGTGTTACGGTTGATTTAAGCGCTGATCAGGCGTCTGGTTTTACTCAAGTGACAGGTTTTAGAAATGTCACCGGATCAGATTATGCTGATGATTTAACGGGTAATAATCAGGCAAACACCCTCTTGGGTGGAAACGGCGATGATGTGATCACAACATCGGCTGGTGGTGATACGCTGGTTGGTGGTGAGGGAATCGATACGCTTACAGGCCTGTTGCAAGGCTCCATAGTGTCTTCTTTTGATGGTGTATACCAAGCAGCAGCTGGCGCTAACCTTACGGTCCTTATTGATCCTACTGATGCGGACACTGTCCAAATTATTGATAACGATGTTACGCCTGATCCTACAGCGACTCCGGCGGTAACAAATGTTGTTGCTGAATTTGATTTAGCAAGAATAGATGGACTGTTGATTAAAGGTGCAGATGGATCGGATGAAACGCTGGTAGTCGATGCTACTATTCTTAGTCATGCTTCCGGCCTTGTCGTAAGCTTTGCTGGCGGTACGGGCCAGAATAAACTCAAAGCGGGTAACGGTTCTACCATTTGGTCTATGAAGTCTAATGGCTCGGGCCAAGTCGGTAATATCATCTTTGACGGAGTGGAAAACTTAGAGGCAGTCGCAGGCGATACGTTGGACTACTCCGCTTATGGGCGTGGAGTGGATGTAGATTTAACTGCAGGCACCGCAACGGGTCTTACGAGTTTCTCTGGGTTTAGTAACGTTACAGGCTCTAACTATGATGACGAGCTAACCGGCGATGCAAACCTGAATGTTATTGTTGCTGGGGAAGGCGATGATGTCATTAACGCAACGGCAGGTACTGATTCTGTTGATGGCGGTCTTGGATTCGATTCAATAGATAGTAATCTTCAAGGATCATTGTTAACGTCGATTGAGACTATCCGTTTCACTGGGCTTGATAGTAGTTCTGGCTCTAGCACTCCTTCTTTTATTATTGTCTCCAATGGCGGTATTGCTACCGTTTATTCTAGCCTGGAAGATGATCAGTTTGTTGTTGACTATGATGGGGTTGATACACAGACCCTGAAAATCACCAACGATTACAATGGCTATAGTCAAACGGTTGACTTGAATACGGTTACCTCTTTGGGGTTTCAGACGGGTACAGGCGACGATAGCATTACGTTTACCGCTCAAAATATAGCCTTGGCGTCCTTAAGTGTTGCTTTCCAAGATACGCTAACCATCGATTCAAATATTACGACAACGGGTCACTTAACACTGAGCTCAGCTAAATCTATAGTGATATCTGACGGTGTTACTTTAGACGTTGATGGTGATATTACTTTACATGTCGAATCTGAGATTAGTGAAAGTCTGCTTTCAGTGCTCAAAGATGCACTCAACCCTTTCACTGATGATGTTCAAGCTGATGCTTCTATTCTTATTGGGGCAGCTACATTTAATGCGCGTGACATTAATGTAACGAGTTCAGCAAACAGTAGTAAATATATCGATTTTGAGATCGATAATGTTTTACTTGATGCTGCTGTTAATGGCTTTGCCTTGGCTACATTAGATATTGGTACAACCCTTGATCCAGCTTCCTATGATCCGGAATACACTACTATTGAGTTTGCTGCAGGTGCCACCCATGCGGCAGTAAGTAGTTCTGATGGGCTTGTTGATTTTGAGTTTGTTGAAGTTTCAGGGGCAGATGACGAAATAAGGATCACTACGGGCGGTGAAACTTGGAAAAATATCATTGCGGGTGATTACATTCGCTTTAGCGAGAACGCGTTAAATGGCGGCCCTTACAAAGTTAAGAGTGTCTCTGCAGATAAAACGATTATCTATATTGATAAAGAGCAGGGGCTAGCTGATCAGGTTGTTACATCTGCTGAAGCCTTGCGCTTAGAAGGCGCGACAATTACCCGAAATATTACGCAAAGTGATTGGGACAAAGATGGCTTTGAAGTAGGGCATATCATTAAAGTTGTAGGCGCTGACTCTGATAATGATGGAGCAGAATTTACGATTGCGGATGTAACCGATGAGGTTATTACTCTATTGCCTACCGATGCAGTGGCTGATGAAAGTACCACTGCCGATGATGTCGTAATTAAACAGATGTACGCAACATACACGGAAGCGGCGGCACCGTTGTTAGCGCGTGGTCCTGATGGTGCGTTAATCGATATGTCAGCGCAAACTGCTGATGTCGGTGGTGATCTTGTTTCTAGTGATCTAGAAGGTTTACTTGCTGGTGCAATTGATAAAAGCGGTGTGCTTGATATCGCAATGCCGGTCGAATTCTTAAGCTCTAAAGCGACAAGCCAGATCGATATTGATGGCGCGACGTTCAATGCGACTGGCGATATAGATGTTAAATCAACCGCGCTTTCTTATGCGGTTTTGAATAGCCCAGGCATGATCATTGGTGCTGTCTTTGTTGATTCTGATTCTAAATCCTATATCAATGTGAAAGCAGGATCGGCGTTAAATGCGGATGGCTCGATTAAGATCGAATCCGATTCATTTAACACAATGAATGCGACGTCGGCGGTTGGTAAGTTAGGCTTAATTGGTAATGCCATTGCGAATAAGTTCTTAAAAATTCCTGGGCCAAGTCTTGCCGTTGCTTACGGTGAAGCTGCTTCAGAGAGTAAAATTGATCTTGCTGAAACCAGTGTGTTGGCTGCTGGTACGACCGTAACTGTAGATTCGGGTGTAGAGAATCACTTCACGGTTAGTGCGGGAGCCGGGGCAGGAAAAGGCGGCGGGGCTGCGGGTCTTGCTATCAGTGACTTAACATCTGACAGTATCTTAAATGCTGCGGGCACTATCACTGGTAGCGACATAACACTTAACTCCCAGTCAATAAACACAACCCATGATTTGAATGTCAGTGCGGTTGCTAAAGGGATGACAGGGCTTCAGAAAAAGATTCTGAAAGGTGTGATGAGTAAACTGCCAACCATGCCCGATGCTGTTACTAAAGCGATGGGACCGGCTAAGTTAGAGGTTGGTGCTGGTGTTCTTATTGGACACAGTAGCAATGACGCCTTATTGGATCTGTCTGGCTCTGTGAATGCTACTGGCGATCTTTCTGTAACCGCCACGGCGGAAGATAACTATCGCTTAATTCTATTAGCGGGCGCCAAATCGGGAGCGATGACGGCAATAAGTGGTGCTGTTGCTTATAATCAGTTTGCGAACAACGCCGATGTTATCCTGCGTACCGGATCTCAAGTCCGTGCGAATGGCTCAATTACTATCTTATCCACAGCCCATATACCTGATCAGGTTGATCTGTTTGATGATATCGAGAAGTTCAAAAGCTTCCAGATGCCGCCAT
>Ga0193958_1000121_pt1 | contig 35011 bp, 23 predicted proteins | sample FB_1_MG_FD_140320 | JGI IMG/M metagenome (GOLD analysis project Ga0193958, IMG submission 140320) | Microbial mat bacterial communities from the Broadkill River, Lewes, Delaware, United States - FB_1_MG | ecosystem: Environmental > Aquatic > Freshwater > River > Microbial mats | place: USA... | reverse complement strand
TGGGTTGGATCATTGGGGCTGTGGTATTGGTTCTCTTGATATGGGGAGGTGTACGTTATCGGCAGCAGAGTCGGGTGCCAAGAGTATATATTCAGATAGAAGAGGATGCTCAGGGCAATGCCTTTGTGGACAGTAATGATGTGCGGGACATATTGGTCAAGACCTTTGGTCATTTTGTAGAGGGGCAGACTTTGGAAAAGATTGATGTAGCGGCTATAGAGTCTGCTTTAGAGCAAGATCTTTTTATAGAGGAGGCTGATGTCTATGTAGATGCCATGGCAAATGTCAATATTAGTATTCAGCAGCGTTTGCCTATTTTGCGTGTGATGGATGTGGAGGATGAGACCTACTATTTGGATGCGCAGGGGCGGCAGATTCCTTTTTCTACAAAATACACAGCTCGGGTATTGGTAGCGACGGGAGACATTGGTTTGTACAACTCTAGTTTTATGGAGTTGGAGGATCATCGTTTGCGGCACAGCTTTATTTTAGCTCAGGCGATATTGGAAGATCCTTTATTGTCTAAACAAATCGAGCAAATACACATCAATCGTTTGGGAGATGCTTTATTGGTTCCGAAAGTGGGTAACCACAAAATATATTTTGGGGCACCTTTGGAGCGTACGTCTGAAAAATTGGATGAGTTAAAGATATTTTACAAAGAGGCCATGCCTTATGAGGGTTGGGAGAAGTACAAGTTGCTGAACCTAGCATTTGAGGGGCAGGTTGTGGCCAAGAAGAGATAGCAATTCCCCAGGGCTAGCGGGCTAGCCTTCACCTAAAATTAGATCACGGATATAAAATGAAACAGACGAACGAAATTGTAGTAGCGCTAGATATTGGGACCACTAAAATTGTGGCCATGGCGGGTCGGAAGAACGAGCATGGTCAGTTGGAGGTATTGGGTACGGGACGAGTAGAATCACTAGGGGTTTCTAGAGGAGTCGTATCGAATATTGAGAAGACGGTAAATGCCATTTGTGAGGCGATTGAAGAGGCAGAGCGTAGCTCTGCTGTGGAAGTGGAAGTTGTGCAGGTAGGTATTGCGGGCCAGCACATTAAGAGCTTGCAACATCGGGGAATGCTAACCAGAAATAGCCTACAGGATGAAATTTCTCAGGGAGACATAGATGATCTAATTGCGGATATGCATAAATTGGCATTGCCTCCTGGTGATAAGATTATTCATGTGATACCACAGGAGTATACTGTTGATAATGAGCGAGGTATTGCTGATCCTATTGGAATGGCGGGTGTTCGTTTAGAGGCTAATTTTCATATTATTACGGGACAGGTTTCTGCCATTAAGAACTTGAAAAAGTGTGTGGAGAAATCGGCTTTAGAGATGGAAAACTTGACCTTGGAGCCTATTGCTTCTGCTGCTGCTGTGTTAACTGAAGAGGAGATGGAAGCAGGTGTAGTATTGATTGATATTGGAGGAGGTACTACTGATTTGGCTATTTTTCATGAGGGGATTATCCGTCATACGGCTGTAATTCCTTTTGGGGGAAATATTGTGACTCAAGACATCAAGGAAGGCTGTGGGGTGATGAGTGATCAGGCGGAGAAGCTTAAACGTCGCTTTGGTTGTGCTATGGCTGAAAAGATTAAAGATAGCCGAGTGATTACGATTCCAGGCCTAAAGGGGCGTCCTGAAAAAGAGATCATGGAGCGCAATTTGGCCCATATTATTCAGGCACGTATGGAAGAGATTTTAGATAGCATTGTTTGGGAAATTGATCGTTCTGGTTTGGCCAGAAAGGTAGCTACTGCGGGTATTGTTTTGACTGGTGGGGGCTCTTTGCTCAAGCATTTGAAAGAATTGGTAGAGTACCATACGGGCTATACTGTTCGTTTAGGAGATCCTTCTGAGCATTTGGCTCATGGTTATGAAGAGCAAATGATGAATCCTATCTATGCAACAGCGATTGGGTTAATCATCAATGGCATAGATAATCGGAAGCTAGATACTAGCCGTGAATTAGAAAGTACCTATGAAAACACTGTTGTAGAGCAAGTGGAAGAAGCACCTTTCTATCAAGAGCCTGAGCGTCGTCCCGAGAAAAAAGACAAGGGCTGGAGTTTTTCTGGTTTAGTCAAAAGAGCAAAAAATTGGCTAGAAGCTGATCCCGATGCTGATTTATAGGAAAAAATGCCTATTTTAGGCCATTATTTTAAAAGTGAAATAAGATTGCTATGCAATTCAATATACCTGAAGATAACGAGTCTATTATCAAGGTAATAGGCGTTGGAGGAGGAGGAAGTAATGCTGTTGCCTACATGTTTGATCAAGGCATTGTGGGGGTCGATTTTGCGATTTCCAACACCGATAATCAAGCGATGAACCAAAGTAAGATTCCCGTAAAAATTCAGTTGGGGCCCAATCTAACAGAAGGTCGTGGCGCAGGTTCTAAGCCTGCTGTAGGCCGGGAGTCTTGTATTGAGTCTTTGGAAGAAGTTAAGTACTTTTTTCAACACAATACTAAAATGTTATTTGTTACCGCAGGAATGGGCGGAGGTACTGGTACCGGAGCTGCTCCTGTTATTGCCAAAGCGGCTCGTGAGCTAGACATTTTGACGGTAGCGATTGTAACTATGCCTTTTGGTTTTGAGGGCCGTCGTCGAGCAAAACAGGCTCAAGAAGGGCTAGAAGAATTGAAAAAAAATGTGGATACGCTTATTGTTATTTCTAATGATAAGTTGCGTAAAATCTACGGTAATCTTTCTCTTTCAGAAGCTTTTGCTCAAGCAGATAATATCTTGACCACAGCAGCTAAGGGTATTGCAGAAATCATTACTGTTCCTGGCTATGTGAATGTGGATTTTGAAGATGTAAATACTGTTATGCGCGATTCTGGCGTAGCTGTGATGGGAACTGCTGTTAAGGATGGTGAAAACCGTGCATTGGAAGCAGTTGAAAGTGCATTAGAGTCTCCACTTCTTGAAGATAGCGATATCAAAGGAGCTAAACATATTTTGTTGAATATCACTTCTGGTGCGCGTCAAGTAACTATGGATGAGGTATTTGAGATTACAGAATATGTTCAGAATGAGGCTGGTGAAGGTACTGACTTAATCTGGGGAAACTGCCATGATGAAAGTTTGGGAGATAGCTTAGCAGTTACTGTTATTGCTACAGGTTTTCAGTCTTCTTTAAAAGAGAATGAGCTTCGTTTTAAGGCTGAGCAGCTGCGTAAGCAGGAAGAGCCTGTTAAACAGCCTCGCAAAACGATTGAGCGCGTATCTTTGGATGATGGTGAAGATGATAGCTACAATTTTTTGAGTAAAAAAAAAGGGATTCAAGAACTAGGTTCTGAAAAAGAGCCCTTTTCAGATAAAAAAAGAGAAGAACCCTTCGTGAAAAACGAGCAAAAACAGCAGCGCCGTAATATGGAGCCGCCTTATCAGCTTGGAGATAGTGAAGAACTTCGTCGTTTAGAGAATCAACCTGCTTATATGCGTAAGGGGGTTCGACTGGAAGGTAAAGAAAAGAAGGATAAAAAAGAGTCTTCGAACTGGTCGGTAGATGAAAATGGTCGCCCAGAAATTAACGAGCGAAATTCTTATTTGCATGATAATGTAGACTAGTTAACTTCTTTGTTTTCAGTGAAAAGCAGAAACTTTCTGAATGAAAGTTTCTGCTTTTTTTTGGCCAAAAGCCTTTTTAGATCCAGCGCCGTTTAACAGTGATCAACCTAGTCTGCAGCTCAAAAAACACAAAAAAGCCCATCCTTATTAAGTAAGGATGAGCAGATTATGTAATAGCGATTAGTTGCAACTCAATTTTACTTCTACACGACGATTAAGTGCGCTGCCTTCAGGCAAAAGAGGCTTCTCTAAACCATAGTATTCTATTTCGATACGCCAAGGAGAAATACCCATCATAGAAAGCCAGCGTTGTACTTTATGAGCTCGTTTCTTAGAGAGTTCTTTCATGCGGTCTTTATCGCCAAAAATATCGGTATGTCCGATGACGGTAAGCTTAGCATTGGGGTTTTTTTCCATAAAATCAAAGACATAATGCAAAACCTGTTTGCATTTGACCATACCCTTAAAATCAGTAGTGCCATTTTGAAATTGAAGGCCGTCTAAAACTAAGGGTTGGCCACAAACAACATCTTCTGCAGAGCGCACTCTGGCAATACCTCCAGGTTCTTCTGAAGCAGGAATGTTTTTAGGTTTGGGCTTAGGACGAGGTTTAGGGTCGGGCTTAATTGCTTCTTTAGGCTTAACCTTAGGCTTGGGTTTAGGAACTACCTGAGCAATAGGATCTTTTGGACTTACTTTAGGTTCTACTTTGGGCTTTGGCTTGGGTTTTTTATTCGTATTTACGCCAAATTTGCGTTCAAAATTACGTACATTTTCTTCCGAGTCAGTAATTTTTCCAAGGCTCTCATCATCCCAAGTTTTCAACTTAACATCAAAGCAGTTAAAGTGGTTTTGGTCAAATTCATGTCCTCGGCCCTCAATAAAATCAGCCGTTTTGACATCATTGGGAAGTCGTTCAAAATGAACTTCACAACTAAAAACAGTGTAGCCAAAACCGTCCAAAGACATATACTCGCCTTTGCTACGTAGGTGTTGGGCCAATATTTGGCTGTTTCTCCGAATATTTTTAATTGCTTTGAGATTGTAGGCACGTCCATCTTTTGCCCGTAAATACCAAGGGGCTTCCCCTCCTGGAGGATAAAAAATAGCACTAATACCTTGGCCAGATCGACAAACAAAACGAAAATAAAAAATGGTTTCGTTTTTAGTATATTCAATCTTGTCTAAGATATAATTGTCTTGCCATTTACGATAAATAGGCTTATGATCTGTATATTCCTTTTGAGCTAAAAGGGGAGCGCTAGTCCAAAAGACAAGAAAGAGGAAGATGGAGAAAAACCTCAGGGGAAAATGCATCGTCATTTAATACTTTTTTTAAGTGAACTTAATAGTTACTTTTTATAAATCAAAAGACTTACCAAACCTTATTCCTGGGCAAAAAATTTATGCAAGCTATCGAGAAAAGCTTGGGGCTGTTCGGCATGAACCCAATGTCCAGCAGCAGCAATTGGTGCAATTTGGGCCGAAGGGAAATAGTGTTGGTAATCGCTTAATTCTTCAGGATTTATATATTTAGAATTGAGGCCCTGTATAAATAAAGTAGGGCCTTCATATTGTTCTTCAGGCAAACTATTGGCCAAAATTTCTTGATAATGTGATGCAATAACTGCTAAATTCATTTTCCAACGATAACCACCAGTTCGCTCCCGACTCAAGTTTTTAAGTAAAAATTGTACCACCCCTTCTTCCTCAATGCTTTTTCGCAAATGAGTCTCAGCTTCTGATCGACTGCCCAATTTTCGTAAAGGCAAAGATTGCATGGCCGCAATAATGCGCTCATGATTGCCCTTGTAATGCTTAGGGGCAATATCTACAACCACCAGTTGTTCAACCATATCGGGTTCCTCCAAAGCCAATTGCATAGCCACTTTGCCTCCCATAGAATGCCCCACCAACTTGGCTTCATACAACCAATTATCTTCCATAAATTGTCTAACATCATCTGCCATTAAGGCATAACTAAATTCTTCCGAATGCGGAGATTTTCCATGATTGCGCAAATCCACCAAAAATACCATATATTCCTCAGCCAACTCTTTGGCCACATATTGCCAATTATCCAACATCCCAAACATCCCATGCATAATCACAATTGGCTTACCCGCTCCGTATTGCTTAAAATTTAATTTCATTTATTATATATTTGGTTAATTTTTTGGGGCCTCCGCTGCGCTGCGCTTGCGACGCTACGTTTCAGGGCTCGCTATTCGCTCGGCCCTTCGTCGCTTTGCGCCGCCGGTCTGGCCTTCGGCCACCCTTGCACATCGCTAGGCCAAAAATAGCCCAGTTTTGGTCCCTAACTAGGCCGATAAAACGATTTTTCTGGCAAAAAGCTGTCTTTTTCTTGATTTTTACAAAAAAATAAGCTTTCATCTTTCCACAAATACAGAAAAAACTTAGTATTAGGGCAAAGATCTTATCCCCTCACCCAATATTCACCCCGTAGCCACCCGCTTTAGGCACACCTATTTAAACTTACTATGGCCAAAAATTTATTGATTGTCGAGTCGCCTGCTAAGGCCAAAACCATTGAAAAATATCTCGGTAAAGACTTTACCGTAAAATCAAGTTTCGGACACATCCGAGACCTTATCAAAAATTCTAAAGACCAAAAAGCAATTGAAGTAGACAATAACTATAAGGTCCACTACGAAATATCTCCCACAAAAAGAAAGGTGGTGAGCGAACTCAAAAGTTGGGTTAAAAAAGTAGATGAAGTCTGGCTTGCAACAGATGAAGACCGTGAAGGAGAAGCAATTTCTTGGCACCTCGCTAAGGTACTCAATCTAGATGTACATAAAACTAAACGCATCGTCTTTCGCGAAATTACAAAACCTGCACTGCAAAAGGCTATTACAGCCCCTCGCCTCATTGATCTCGATTTGGTCAATGCCCAACAAGCTCGCCGTGTTCTCGATCGACTAGTCGGTTTTGAACTTTCAGAACTGCTTTGGAAAAAAATTCGGGGAAAACTCTCTGCAGGTCGTGTCCAATCTGTAGCCGTTCGCCTAGTTGTAGAAAAAGAAAGATCAATTGAAGAGTTTACCCCCAAGGCCTTTTTCGCAGGTACTGCTAGCTTCTTGGTGCCCAATGAAAGAGGGGGCAGTTCAAAATTACAAGCTAAACTCTTTAGCCGCGAAAGTCGTAGCAAAGAATTACATATCGAAACGATCGAGGAAGCCCAAACGTTTTTACAAGATTGTATCGGCGCCGAATTTACTATTGAAGATATAGAGGTGAAAGATAGCAAGCGCAGACCCCCTGCTCCCTTTACTACCTCGACTCTCCAACAAGATGCTTCCAATAAACTCTATTTTAGTGTAGCTAAAACTATGCAGGTTGCTCAAAGACTTTATGAGGCTGGACATATTACTTATATGCGTACGGACTCTACTAACTTGAGCGAAACGGCTCTGCAAGCCCTAGAAGCTGAAATTAAAAAGTCTTTTGGACCAAAATATCATCAAGTCCGTAGCTTTAATAATAAAAAAGGAGCTCAAGAGGCGCATGAAGCCATTCGTCCTACCAATGTAGAAAAACAAGTGGTCAGCAGTAATCGTGATGAACAACGTCTCTATGATCTTATTCGTAAAAGAACTTTGGCTAGCCAAATGGCCGATGCTTTACTAGAAAAAACAACTGTAACGATTAACATATCTAATCGACCAAATGAAATTTTCTTGGCGAAAGGAGAAGTAATTAAATTTGAAGGCTTTTTGGCCCTTTACTTGGTCCATAAAGATGAAGAGGAGGAAGAAGAGGAAAATAGTGATTTGTTGCCTCCTATGAAAGTAGGCCAAAAGCTAAAAAATGAGGGAATTGATACTACAGAACGCTTTAGCCGTGGTCCCTCTAGATATGCAGAGGCCTCACTAGTTAAAGAGCTAGAAAAAAGAGGTATTGGTCGACCTTCTACTTATGCTCCAACGATTACTAAAATTATGGACCCCAGTCGAGGTTATGTGACCAAAGAAAGTAGAGAGGGGCAAGAGCGAAATTATCGCAAACTGTCTTTAGTTCAAGAAGTTGCCGAAATTAAAGCAGTTGAACTCACCGAAAAATATGGAACGGAAAAGAATAAGTTGTTTGCTTCAGACTTAGGCAAACAGGTAACGGACTTCCTTATGGAGTATTTCGGTGATATTATGGACTATAATTTTACTGCCGATGTAGAAGACCGCTTAGATAAGGTTGCAGAAGGCCAAGAGCAATGGCAAAAAATGCTGGACCTCATCTATAAGCCTTTTCATAAATTAGTAGAGCAAACAGCTGAGGATGCCGATAGAGTAACTGGAGAGCGAATTTTGGGCAAAGACCCCAAAACTGGGCATACACTTCTTGTTCGCATTGGCCGCTATGGCCCTTTGGCCCAAATTGGCGCACCAGATGAGTTGGGCGAAGAGGAAAAACCGCAATATGCCAATCTCAAAAGAGAGCAATCTATTGAAACAATTACTTTTGAAGAAGCTTTAGAGTTGTTCAAATTGCCTCGAAATATTGGTAGCTATAAGGGGCAAGAATTGGAAGTAAACGCGGGTCGCTATGGCCCTTATGTCAAATTTGATGGAAAATTTATCTCTTTGCCTAAAGGGGCGGATCCCATTTCATTTACCTATGAAGAGGCTATTCCTTTAGTAGAGGCCCGAATCAAAGAAGATGCGCCAATTGGACATTTTAAAGATTTACCCATTACTAAGGGGGCTGGCCGTTTTGGTCCTTTTGTAAAATGGAATAAGATGTTTGTTTCGATTACGAAAGGCTCTGGCTTTCAGTTGGAAACAATTACGGAGGCTCAAGCTATTGAATTGATTGAGGCAAAATTGGAAAAAGAAGCCAATCGCTATATTCAACAGTGGCCAGATTATAGCCTCAATATTGAAAATGGTCGATGGGGCCCTTTTATCCGATCGGGCAAAAAATCTTATAAGCTACTGAATGCCGAGGGCAAAAAACTAACGCCAGAAGAAGCCAAAGAGGTAACGCTAGAACGTGCTATTACATTGGTTGAAGAACAAGGTGGAACTGTTAAAAAGCCAAAGGCTAAAAAAACAACAGCCAAAAAGAAGACAACAACAAAAAAAGCTAGTACTAAAAAGAAAACAACAGCCAAAAAAACTAACTAGAGTTATTGTCCAACTTATTTGTCTCGAAAAGAGCGATCAGAATAATCTGATCGCTCTTTTTTTCTGTCAAAAGCTCATTTATTTTGGCCCAGCGCTGCGGAGCGGGTGGCCGAAGGCCAGACCTAGGGCAAAACGAAGTGAAGCCCGCAGGGCCGAGCGAATAGCGAGCCCCGCAGCATAGCGGCGGCCAACCGAGGCGAAGCCGAGCTGGCCGCGGGCCCAAAAAAACAAAATCATGAATTTTAATTTGCTAAATATTGGATCTCCTATAACTTAACTTGGCAAAAATAGACGCCTTGAGGGTGCTTGCTTTGAGTGGGGCTGGGGAAGAATAAATTGATTGTGATAGCTTAGTTCTTAGAATTTAATGTAGGCTAAAAAATTTTTTAGTTTTTATTTTATAATTATAACTGCTCCTGGGAACTTTACGGCATTATTTCTGCGTATTTGTGACATTGTAACTTTGGATATTCAGCCTAGCTTAATCTAATGTTTAGCAATTAAAATCATAGATTATGAAGGAATTGTACTTTTTACTCGCCCTGCTCTTTTTGTCTACTGGAATTCATGCCCAGTCTCAAGTAAATGCCTATGCTCAGGTAACGGATATTAGAGCTAACACACTATTACTGTCTCAAGTGGATGAAACTTTTGATAGCTTTGAAGATAGAGAGCAAATTCTAATTGTTCAGATTCAAGATGATGTTTTGAGTTCTAATGTATTGAATGATAGTTCCTTTGGTGGAGTTGGCCAGCTCCTAAATGCAGGTAATTTTGAAATAGCTCAAATTTCATCTCATACAGAATCTTCTGGAACCCTTGTTAGCATTACGCTCCAAAACCCACTTATTAACACCTATAGCACTGGGCCAAATAGTCGATTACAAATTGTTTCTTTTCCTCAGTTGGGTAGCCCTAACTATACTACAACCACTGATATGACGGCTAAAGCTTGGGATGGAGCAACTGGCGGTATTTTAGCTTTTGAAGTGATAAATCAATTGACAGTGGCTCATAATATTTCTGTAGATGGCCTAGGTTTTAGAGGCGGAGCCGTTTCTAGAAATGCTTATGGCGCTATTTGTAGTGGAAATGCAGCTTATATCAGTAGCTCAGATGAATATGGTGCAAAAGGAGAGGGCATTTATGTAAATAACAGCGCTAATTACACTTATGGTCGAGCCAAGCTACTTAACGGTGGTGGTGGCGGCTCACATCATAATGGTGGTGGTGGCGGTGGCGGAAATTATACCACTGGAGGAGAAGGTGGTCGAGGCTACAATGGTGGAAACACAGTTTGTCCCCTTTCAAGAGCAACGGGAGGACAAGGAGGGATGGAGCTATCTAATTATATTGCTCTTAATCGCGTATTTTTAGGCGGTGGCGGTGGTGGCGGTCAACAAAATAATAGCCGTGGAACTTCTGGCGCCAATGGTGGTGGCTTAATCTATATTAAGGCTCCAGAAATTGTTAGTTCTGCTGGCTGTAGTGGTATTACCATCTCTGCCAATGGCGATGATGCTGCTTCTTGGACCAATGATGGCGCTGGTGGTGGTGGTGCTGGGGGCAGTATTTTACTAGCCGTTAATAATTTTAATATTAACTCTTCTTGTCCCTTAGTTGTAGAAGCTAATGGAGGAGATGGTGGTTCTAGCCTTAGCACGCCTCATGGCGGTGGTGGTGGCGGTGGCCAAGGCGTTATATTTTATAGCAATATAGGTCCCTTAACTCATGGAAATAGCCGTACCCTCAATGGACAAGCGGGCTGCAATAGCAATAGAATCCCCTGCAATAACTTAGCAGGAAGTCCCTCAGGAATGGATAATGAAGGCATTTTTGAGCAAATTACTCTCCCTCTAGAATTAGTTTATTTTGAAGCCAAAAAGGTAGGGGAAACAGCAGTTCTCCAATGGGGGCTCAGCCAAGAAGATCAAACTGCCTATTTTGAGGTTCAACGATCTACGGATGCCATCAATTTTAAAACCTTGGCTGAGATTCCAACTCAAACCAATCAAAATGATTATGAGTTTTTAGATGAAGCTCCCCCCCAAGGCCAAACTTATTACCGCATCCGACAAGTAGAAAGTAATGATGATTATCTTTTTTCAGAACTGCGCAGTCTCTATTTTAAGGAAAAAGAAAAGGTTATCCGAATCTATCCCAATCCAGCTAAAAATAAACTTTATCTAGAGCTCAATCAAAAACAGCAAAATATTTATCTGGATCTCTTAGATGCTCAAGGCCGAAAACAAAGTATTCAATATAAAGAAGAAGCAGGTCTTTATCATATTTACTGGGATAACCTCCCTGAAGGTATATATTTTCTCCAAATTACTGCACCCAATTTTCACCAAACTCAAAAAGTTCAAATTTACTAATTTAGGTACCAAGATAATGCTTAGCGGCTGCTCTATCACAGAGCAGCCGCTGCCATTTGAGACTACAGCTTAAAAATAAATAGATAAAGGATTTATAATTATTTAAAATGGCTTTAATCAGTTTATAATCAATTATAGTTATTATATATAGTATTAAGTTTGTATATTTGTGACATGCTAATAAAGTTTAATTGTTAACTTATTTAAGTTTTTATTTAACCCTTAAATGCGGAATTTTGAAGAACATTTACCTCTTTTTGTCCCTATTTTGTTTTGTGAACTTTGCGTCGGCCCAAATGCAAATAAATGCCTATGCCAGAGTGACCAATATTACAGGAAATAACCTGCAAATTTCTCAAGTAGATGAATCTTTTGACAGCTTTGAAGATGGAGAGCAAATTCTTATCATCCAAGTTCAAGATGATGTGATTGGTAGTAATACCGCAAATAATAGTAGTTTTGGAGAGCTGGACCAAATCCTGAATGCAGGTAATTTTGAAATTGCTCAAATTCTATCTCATACAGAATCTGCTGGTAGCCCAATTAGCATTACTCTCCAAAATCCACTGATTAGACCATATAGCACAGGAACTAATAGTCGCCTGCAAATTGTCTCTTTTCCCCAGTTGGGTAGCCCAAATTATACTACTAGCTCAAATATGACGGCTAAAGCTTGGGATGGTCAAACTGGAGGTGTCCTGGCCTTTGAAGTACCCAATCAACTTACCCTAGCACACAATATTTCTGCAGATGGCCTAGGGTTTAGAGGGGGATCAGTTTCTAGAAATGCTAGCGGCCCAAGATGTAGCGCTCATTCAGTCTATATTAGTAACTCCAATGAATATGGCGCAAAAGGAGAAGGTATTTACCCTAATAATAATAATAACTTTACTTACGCCCGTGCCAAAATGCTCAATGGCGGCGGTGGTGGTACTCACCACAATGGCGGTGGAGCTGGTGGTGGAAATTATACCGCCGGCGGCGAAGGTGGCCGTGGCTATAATGGTGGTGGAACTGTTTGCCCAATTGCTACATCTGTTGGCGGCCAATCAGGGATTAGACTGTCTGCCCAAATTTCACCTAATCGCGTCTTTTTAGGTGGCGGCGGTGGCGGCGGCCAACAAAATAATAGCCGCGGGACCTCTGGTGCCAATGGTGGTGGCCTGATTTATATCAAAGCTCAAGAAATTATTAGCCCAGCTAGCTGTAGTGGCATTTCTATCACCGCCAACGGAAATGATGCCGCTTCTTGGACCAATGATGGTGCCGGCGGTGGTGGCGCTGGTGGAAGTATTATGCTAGACATCAATAATTTTAATATCAATTCTGCCTGCCCTCTTGCCGTTGAAGCAAATGGTGGAACTGGAGGCTCTAGCCGAAGTAGCCCGCATGGCGGCGGCGGCGGTGGCGGACAAGGGGTTATTTTTTACTCTAGCACACAACCTAGTAGCAATGTGCTTAGCCGAACTACTAATGGCCAAGCAGGATGCAATAATAATAGCTCTCCCTGTAATAGTTTTGCCGGTAGCCCTTCAGGAACCAATGACGATGGAGTGTTTGATGAGGTGCTCCTAAGTTTAGAACTTACTTATTTTAAAGCCCAAAAGGTCAATAATGAAGTCTACCTAAGCTGGGGCCGTAGCCAAACTGATCAAACAAATTGGTTCGAAATCCAACGATCTGCTGATGGACTCCATTTCGAAACCTTAAGCCAAATTCCCGCACAAAATCAACTGCAAAATTATAGTTGGACCGATGAATACCCCCTCCAAGGCCAATCTTATTACCGCATTTTGCAAACTGCCCAAAACGAGGAACAAGAATTATCTGCCCTGCGTACGGTCTACTTTGAAAAAGGAGCGATGGCCCTGCAAATTTATCCTAACCCCGCCCAAAATGAACTGTATCTACAGCTTAACCAAATCGCAGAGAATGTCCAAATCGAATTGCTAGATATTCAGGGGCGTAAACAAAATATTCAATACCAAAAAGAAGCAAATCGCTACAAAATTTATTGGAATAACCTCCCCCAAGGCATTTATTTTATCCAAATTACAGGAACAAATTTCCATCAAACGAAAAAGATTCAAATTCATTAACCAGATTTTAATCTGGGGCCTGCGGCCGCCCTTTTATTTGGGGCGGCCGCCCCTATGCTACAGGGCTCGCAAGCTTGCTCGGCCCTTCAGCCGCTTGCAGCGGCTTCGGTCTGGCGCTTCGCGCCACCCTTTCGCAGCGGTAGGCCTGCGGCGCTTCGCGCCAGGCGGCTAGGCCGCCCCAAAACCGAAAAATGAAGCAATAGATAAAAAAAATGAAGCAAAATTTGTAATTCCACAAAATGAACGTATATTTGCCATCGAGCCAAGAGGCAGGAGCAGCTCCTACTGAACTCCCCCAGGTCGGAAACGAAGCAAGGGTAGGTGGTTGAGCGCTCCGTGCAGGTCGGGCTCTTTTTTTATGCCTATAACTAAGCCAAATATATGAAGCCGCTTTTCTGTACAGAAAAGCGGCTTTTGTTTTTATAAGGGCCAAAGGCCCGCTGGCCTAGCGATGTGCAGCAGTGGCCGTTAGGCCAGACCGAGGAGCGAAGCGACGAAGGGCCGAGCGAAGAGCGAGCTGCGGAACGTAGCGCCGACGAGCGTAGCGAGACGGAGGCCCCAAAAACTACTATAAAGCTTGCAAAATAGCTTGAATTCGCGCCTGCTCTGCCTCTGGCTGCTTCCACCAACTGTAGGTCCAAACTCGCTCTAAGGGAATATTCATGCGCTGCAAATAATCTCGACGGAAGAAGTCCCAAGCATAGGCCTCCTCCGAATAATCCGAATGATAGAGGTCAATGAAAAACGCCAATTTAGGTTGCCCTTCTGCATCTCTCAATAAAAAGGGAATCTGCAAACCCGCCAACTGCGCCTGCCAATCTAACTGATATCCCTCAGGTAAATGCTTAGACAAAAATCGATGAAAACGCAAGGCAAAACCCGCTAATCGACTCTCTGGATTAAATTCCTCTAGCTGTTTTTGGTCCGAATGATTATATACTAATTCCAAAATCTGCTGCCGTAAAGCTGTGTTGCCCTCACTAACCGCCTGCGCATAAGCCAAATAAGCATAGAATATAGCCTTGCCGTAATTACCCTCTTCAGGAATCAATTCCCGATAACGCAAAATGTACTCCTGCGGAATACTCGAAAAAAGAACAATTTTCTGTTTGGCCCGACTAATCAATACATTCAATAATCGATAGCCCCGCTCTCTGTTAATTGGACCAAAATTTTGTATGAATCGCCCATCTTCTCTCTGCCCAAAGGTGGTTGATAAAAGCAGAATATCCCGCTCATCTCCCTGTATGTTCTCCAAGTTCTTGACAAATAAGCCCGCCCCCTGCAAGGCCTCAAAAGCATTGGCCTCGCGCTCAGATTGACTCATGCGCTCCTGCATTTTTTCCAAAATTAAGTTGCGCTGCTTAAGGTTGAAGGTAGCCACACCTACAGCCGGCAGTTGCTCTTTATATTGCTCATGAAGGACCAATAACTCCTCTAAAATCGCCTCTACCTCTGTCGGATTCGTCGAGTTTTCATACAAACCATTTATCGCCCGAAATTCAATAGGACAATAGTCTTCTTGCGCAGGCACTGGCCGCAAGCGCTTCCCATAAAAGGCCGCATTAGAAAAATCAATGAGATAGGGATGCCGACTTCGATAGTGAATTTGCAAAAAACTCTCTTCATAACGCCCATCAGCCACCGAATACTCTAATAAGGATTCGCTACCCGCTAAATAATCCACAGCTTCTTTCTCTAGCTCCCAAGCATTTTCATCCTCTTCTTCCTCTTCCAAAAAAAATGATTCTCGACTGGCAAAGTAGTCCGAGGGCGGCATCTGCTGGCTATCACCAGAAATGACCTTGAGTCGCCCCCTCAATAAGGCCGAAAAAGTATCCTCCAAACGCAATTGACTGGCCTCATCAAAGATAACAACATCAAATAGATGGGGCGTCAAGGGCAACATAGCCGCCGCTACCGAAGGATTAACCATCAAGACCGGAAAAAAACTAGTAAATAGCTGTGGATCTGCCTCAAAGATTTGCCGTAAGGGCGTGCGCTTGCCACCATTTGCCCCCCTGAGGTTGTAAATGGAATGTACTTTTAAAGGGGCCTTTTCGTGATTAAATTGTGCTACCGCCTGCGCTTGCTTGGCCCGCCAATAAAGCAAAGTATGTTGCTTCAACTCTTTTCGCATCCGATCTTGCTCTTCCTCGTAGTATTTAAGCAACCGCCCATAACTCTCGGCCTGAGGTAAACGATCTTTATCTTGCCGCTCTAAAAGCTCATAAATGTACCAACTCTTAAAATGTCCCTGCCAATCGGGCGGATCAGCTTCCGAAAGGGCCATGAATGCCTGCTGCTCAGCCGTAGAAAGCTGCTCCCAAAAGAACTTGAGTCGATGATAAGCATCAAATTCTTTGTCAAAACGAGCCAAAAGCTTCCCCAAATTCTCATAAAGGTTTTCTAAATGATTGAGTCGCTGCCGCAAAACCGCAGAATCAAAACGAAAGGACACCTTAAAGAGGTTGCTCTTACGATAACTCTCTGCAAAAACATCCAAATTGCGACTCAATTCCTGCACCCTAGTCTTAAAATCTACATGTGGATGCATATTTTGTAAGGAAAGTTCATTGACTAAACGCTGAATGTTCTGGCTGCGATCAAAGTACCAATCACTTAGCTTTTTGCTGTACTCTCCTAGGTTCTTCTGAATGTCTTCAAAGATGATAATATCAATGTCATCCAACTTTAAGAACTGAAAGTCAAAATAGTTGTAGCGTTTATGAAAACTGCGCAATAGCTTATAATGAGCCAAAACTTTTTCCTTGTCATCTTGGAGCTTTTTATATTTACTAGAAACAGAGCGAAGTAAAGAACGATAGAATCCCTTATTTTTATTAAAAAAATATTTGCTGGCCTCAAAACCGTCTTCAATTAAGTCTTTCATCTCATCCAATGCCTTGCCCTTAAAACTTAAGGTTTCGGCATAATGATTCTCCAATAATTTCTCATACTCATACAAATAGGAAAGGAGATCACGCTGAGCCGCATCCAAAGCATTGTATAAGCCCCGAAGCTTTTTGCCCAACTCCTGCTTTACCGCATGCGTATTCCCATTGCTGAAAAACTGGTCACTAAAGGCATTGAAGGGATGTTGCAAACTGCCTAACTCCCGAAATAAGGGCTCCCCCTCTTCCAAAATTCGTAAGATTTCTTCTAATTCCGCATTCTCAAAACTAAAGGCTTTTGGATTTAATTTGCCCGCAATGCGCTTGCGATCATAAGTTAAAGCCAACTCCAAATACTCATCCACCAAATCACTCCAACGCTTTTCTCCAGATAGCTGCGCTAACAACTGCTCATGATAGCCCTGCAATTGCTGACTATAGGCCGCCATGGTCTGCAAACTCCGCAAGTAATGACTAGAAGGCTTATAACTTTTCTGCTTTTGCTGCAAACGCGCCCGCATAGAACGAACCAAGGGCCCTCGGTCTCGATATAAATCCTCCACAATGATCGCCAATTCCTCTAAACCCAGTTCCTTGAGGTTGTTATACAAAACATCTAGGGCGGTCTTCTTCTCACAAACCACCAAACAACGCGCCCCATTAGATAATAAATTGCTAAGCACTGCCGTCAAACTTTGGCTTTTTCCCGTGCCCGGAGGACCCTGCACAATGATTTGCTTATCTCTGAATAAATCATGCAACAGATGCTGCTGACTAGGATCTGTTGGCACCATCGGAAAACTATGCTGCATGAGCTTGGACGCTAACTGCCCCCCAATTTCACCCTGTCCAATTGGCCGCAATAAATGCCCTAAACTGTCAAAGCGCTGTATGAATTCCTGTATGTCTTGGGCCAAACTCTCTTTCTGCCCCTTAAACAAACCAAATAAACCACCCCAAACGAGCTTGGGGCCATTTTCCGTCAACTCCAACAACTCATCCTTAAGGGTCGGCAACGGAACAACCCCCTTTTTCCAACTGGCCAAGAGCTCAGCCTGTACCTCTGCTTCCTTTTGCTCCGGAAGTAGCTGGGCCAACTGCTTGCCCACCGTATACAAAACCTCTTTCTCATCCAATAAACCATCATCCGTAAAATGATCGTAGAGCGGAGAAAGCCGAATCTGCATGTCTTTAAGCAAATGCGCAGCCAACGAACGATTGCTAGAAAGCGCATAATCATCACTTCTTTCTAAGGTCCACTCATTACTTTTGCGCCAATTGCGCTTTAACTCTAAAGACCAAACAAAAAGCGGCGCCTTAATAATACGACTAGGATCTTCCTGATCCCTCTTCAACAAAATGGGAAAACCAAAACCAAAAGTAGCTACGCCCTGCTCTGCCAAATGATCCTGATGATCCAATAACATATTATTCAACCGACGCATCACCCGCCCCAACTCAGGCTCCTCCTGCCAACGCTCCTGACTCGGCCTAAATTGTAAACGAAAACTAGGCTTGCTTAACAGTAAACGAATAAATTGCTCCGCCAAACGAGGCTCAATCTGATTGAGGTCCGTGAGATTCAAACGGTTGCGAGACCGCCCCGCCAAAGCGTTTAAATAAATAGACCGGCGATTAGAAAGTTGTAAACGCTGTTTGAGCTGCTCTAAAAATCGTAAATCAAGTGATGAGGCCTGCATAAGATTGGGCTGTTTTTCCAAGGAATTTTATAGGAGGAAGATAGCGAGTTTTTTTAGAAAATGCTTTACTTCTATACCAAAATGAATACCTTCTTGTTTTTCTGCTGTTTTTGGGGCTGCCCCGCCTTGCAGGCGGGTCGGGCTGTCTCGCAGCTCGCTGTTCGCTCGGCCCTGCGCAGGCGCAGCCTGCTTGGTCTGGCCCTGCGGGCCTCTGCTGCCCATCCCTCAGCCGGCTCGCTGCGCTCGCCCCTAAACGCAAAGAATCCCCCCCTCATAAATGCAGTTGATTATATAAAACGATACCTTATGAAATATCTAGCTTACAGCGCTATTGCGCTTTTCCTTTTGAACGCCTGTACTGGCCCAAAACAATTAGCCCAATCCTCCAAATTTGACCTAGAGTTGCTCTACCGCTCTTGGGAGGTGGTGTATATCGAAACCCCCAAAATGCAAATTGCAGGTCAAGCTATGGGCGACCCTATTTATACCTTTACCCGCGATAGCTTCCGCATCAAAAGCTTTGTAACCCCCCCTCATGCCGATAGCGTCCGCTTCTTTTTCAGAAATGATAGCCTCTTTTATCAACATCCCACTAAAATACTCCCCCCCACCGCTATTGTGGAACTTAGCGATAGTTTGTTAATTTTGCAGAGCGAAAAGGCGGAATGGAAATTGCAAAAACCTGCACCATAAGCCTTTTATATACCGCATTTTATCAAATTTAAACGCTTATTATGCCCCTTAGATCATTATTTATTGCTTGTTTTTTGGCCCTTTTGGTCCTCCCGCTACAGGCCCAGAAAAATAAAAAGTACAAGCCCAGTAAAGAAGAAAAAAAGACCATGAAAATGCTCAAAAGCCATCCCTGGCAAACGGAATACCTAGAGCTCAATGGCCAATTTATTGACTGTAATGCCCAAGCTGGCCCTATCGTGATGTATTTCTACGAACTCAAAGAAAAGGTAGAGGTCAAGAAAGGCAAAAAGAAGAAGTACAAAAAACAAAAAGTAGACAAGTGGAAGATGGATATCGGTGGCCGCGATCGCATTTTTGATTTCCAAGTTCGCCAAGACTCTATCCAATTTCTACAAGTACGCGGCTGGAACGATATGCGCATTATCAAACTAGAAGATGGCAAACTAGTCGTGGACCAATTGCATGAGGGCAATCTCCGCCGCTGGTATTTTGTCCCCGCCGAAGAAGAAAACATTTTTATGGATAACTAATTGGCCCCTTTTGTCCTAAACCTAAAGCGCCCGTCGGTAGACGGGCGCTTTTTTTTGTCTCTCTTTTCTACTTTTCTGGACCAAGCCTTCGAGATGCCGTTTTGCATCTGCAGAATAGGGCAAAAAGGTTTTGATGATGTGGATTTCTGTTAATACTTATAGCCCTAGGCTGAAGCCCAGGGTTATTGACTGAGCGAACTAAAGTCCTTGTTCGCTTTTCTACTCCTGAAGCTATTCACTAAATAAGAAAATGAGCCCAAGCCCTAGCCGCAAAAAAGGGCTAAAAGATGTTTATTTATGGAGGGTTTCAACCCTCCATTGAACATGAAAATACATTTGTTAATTGGCTGTGGGTTTCAACCTACAGCCATGGCCGAAGGCCAAACGGCCTAGCGATGCGAAAGGGGGCGGCGAAGCCGCAGACCAGAACAAGCCCTTTAGGGCGCAGTTCAACGACCAAAGGGAGTAACCGAAGGTGCGTAGCACCGAAGCGTAGGGCCGAGCAGACCTGCGAGCCCTGAAGCGTAGCGCCCGCCGCAGGCGGGAGGCCCCAAATAAAAATCATTTAGTGGATAAGAGAAAAGCGTCTATCGAAAAAAAAGGAAGCCGCCTAAAAACTGCCCTATATTCGCTCAACTGCGTATATTTCGCTTCCTGTTGATATCAAAAAACCAAATTTTATTTCGTATGAGGATGTTCTATCTATACTTAGCGCTTTATTTTGGGCTAGGGACTGGATTATTGGCCCAGCGGCCTAGTTTTCCAGAAAATGGGGTAGTAGACCAAAGAGAAGGTTGCTACCTATTTACAAATGCCCATATTCAAACGGGCCCCAAGCAATTGCTGAAAAATGCACAGTTGCTCATTAAAGAAGGGAAGATTGTGGCGGTAGGCCAAGATCTAAAGCTGCCTGAAGGGGCTGTGGAGATTGATCTGGCGGGCAAATATATCTATCCCTCTTTTATTGAATTGAGTAGTAATTATGGCCTTTCAGCCAACCCTAAAAAGGGCAATAATCAGGGGAATCCGCAATTTCTATCGGATAAAAAGGGTCCCTTTAGTTGGAACGAAGCGATTCGACCAGAACAAAGAGCCGATCAGCTCTTTTCTCCCAATAAAAAGGCGGCTAAAGCCTTGCGCCAAGCGGGTTTTGGCCTTTGCCTGAGCCAACAAAAAGACGGCATCGCCAGAGGGAGCTCTGCCCTTGTTTTTCTAGGCGAAGAATCGGCCCAAGAGATGATTCTCAAAGGAGAAGCTGGGGCGCATTACTCTTTTTCTAAGGGGAGCTCTTCGCAAGATTATCCCAGCTCTTTGATGGGGGCCATTGCTTTGCTCCGTCAAACTTATTATGATGCGGATTATTACAAAAAGCAGGCGGCTGGACTAGAATACAACCGCTCTTTGGCGCGCTTTAATGAGTTACAAGATTTGCCACAGTTTTTTGAGGCTAAGCAACGTTTTAATATTTTGAGAGCGCATAAAATTGCCCAAGAATTTGGCAAGGAATACATTTTTGTTGGGGCGGGCGATGAGTATCGCCGTTTGGAGGCCTTACAGGCCATAAAGGCCAAATTGGTGGTGCCTCTGAATTTTCCAGAGGCCTATGATGTGAGCGACCCGCTAGATGCCAACTTCATCAAATTGGGACAAATGCTGCATTGGGAGCTGGCCCCCGCCAATCCCGCTGCCCTAGCTGAAGTAGGTCTAGCCTTTTCATTGACCACAGAAGGACTCAAAAAACCAACAGCCATTTGGGCCAGTTTGCGCAAAGCTTATGCAGCTGGATTAAGTGAAGAGGATCTCTTGGCTGCCCTAACCACTCAGCCCGCTAGCTTTTTGGGCTTATCGGAGCAACTGGGGACCTTAGAGGCGGGCAAATGGGCCAATTTCTTTATTAGTTCAGCACCAATTTTAATGGAAAATAGCCAGTTGTTGCAGCATTGGGTTAAGGGTAAAGTTTATAGCGAGGCTAACCTTAAAGCGGATGATATTCGCGGGACCTACAGCCTCAATTTAGCGCAAAAAAGCTATCAAATTAGTATAGAAGGGGAGGCCTTTAAGCCAAAAGCAAAACTTACTTTTGCCGATAGTACGCAAAAGCCGCTCAAACTAAAGTTGGATTATCATTATCCCAGCCTTAGCCTTTCAGGGAAGTTTGCGGAAGATAGCACAGCGCCTATTATTCGCATCACAGCCCAATGGAAGGAGGGCCGCATCATTGGTTATGCCGAGGATGAAAAAGGCAATTGGCTGAATGTAAAAGGCGAACGCCAAGCGGCTTTTGTGCCCAAGAAAATCGCCGAATTACCCAAAAGAGATAGCAGTCTGAACTGGGCCAGCAAATTGCGCTATCCCTTTACCGCTTTTGGTCATACAGCCGAGCAGGCGCCCAAACAAGAGCTTGTTCTTTTTAAGGGAGCTACGGTTTGGACCAATGAAAAGAAAGGCATTTTGGAAAATACCGATGTCTTGATTGAAAATGGGAAGATCAAGAAGATTGGCAAGAATATCAAGTTGCCTAAAGGGGCAAAATTGGTGAATGCTCAAGGTAAGCACCTCACAACGGGCATTATTGATGAGCACTCGCATATTGCTATCCAAAACGGAGTCAATGAGGGCACGCAGGCTAGTTCTGCGGAGGTTCGTATTGGGGATGTACTCAATAGCGATGATGTCAATATCTATCGACAGTTGGCTGGGGGCGTAACCTCGGCCCAATTGCTGCATGGTTCGGCCAACCCCATAGGGGGCCAAGCGGCCTTAATCAAGTTCCGTTGGGGCGTTTTGCCCGAAGAGCTCAAGTATGAAAATGCAGCTCCATTTATCAAATTTGCCCTGGGCGAAAATGTAAAACAGTCCAATTGGGGCGATCGTCAGAACAAACGCTTTCCCCAAACTCGTATGGGGGTAGAACAAGTCTATGAAGACTATTTTAGTCGGGCTAAAGCCTATGGCGAAGCCCTAAAAAAGGAGCCCGAAAATACCCGTCGAGATATTGAGCTGGATGCCCTGCTCGAAATCCTCAATAAGGAGCGCTTTATTAGCTGCCATTCTTATGTGCAAAGCGAAATTACCATGCTGATGCGAGTGGCCGAGCGTTATAATTTCCGCATCAACACCTTTACGCACATTTTGGAGGGCTACAAGGTGGCCGATAAGATGAAGGAACATGGGGCCGGGGGCTCTACCTTCTCAGATTGGTGGGCCTATAAGGCCGAGGTGCGAGATGCAATTCCCTACAATGCCAAAATTTTGGATGCTATGGATGTGGTCACGGCCATCAATTCGGATGATGCAGAGATGGGCCGTCGCCTCAATCAAGAGGCCGCCAAAGGCGTAAAATATGGACAGATGACAGAGGAAGAAGCCTGGAAAATGGTTACGCTGAATCCCGCCAAATTGCTTCGTTGCGATGATCAATTGGGCAGCATCAAAAAGGGCAAGGATGCGGATTTGGTCCTTTGGTCCGACCATCCGCTCTCTATCTATGCCAAGGCCGAACAAACCTATGTAGACGGCATTTGCTACTATTCTTTGGAGCGCGATCAACGTCTCCGTGCCGAGCTTAAAGCCGAGCGTCAGCGTCTGATTCAGAAGATGTTGGGCGCCAAATCGGCTGGAGAATCTACGCAGCCTGCTATGCCTACAGAGGATAAACACTATCACTGTGGCGATGTACAACTCAACGCCTTGGGGGGCTGGAAAGTAGATTAGGGGGATTCGGGGCCTCCGCTGAATATAATGTTGCGGCGGTTACTCCCTTCGGTTGTCGAACTGCGGTCTAAAGACCTTGTTGTCGTTTACTTCGTCGAACTGGCGCCTCTTCGAGGCTGGTTGTCGCAGCTCGCTGCTGTTTTGGGGCCTCCGCCTCGCTGCGCTCGTCGGCGCTACGTTTCGCAGCTCGCTCTTCGCTCGGCCCTTCAGCCCTTTGGGCTTCGGTCTGGCCTTCGGCCACTGCTGCACATCGCTAGGCCGGCGGGCTTCGCCCGCCTCTAGCCGCAGAAAAGGGGGCCTAATTATTAAAATGTTATATACTATATATTAGATGAAAAAATGGAGTTTGTTGGTCCTGCTGTTTTGGACCATAACAGCCACAATATGGGCACAGAAAACAGATCATTATCTCCTGAAAAATGTCCGCATTCATACAGGCCAAGGAGAAATTATAGAACAGGGCGCTATAGCTGTCAAGGCAGGCAAAATTATAGATGTTGGGCCAGCAAAAGAACTGCTTAAGAAAAACTACAAAGAGCAGATTGACGGGAAAGGGCAATGGGTTTATCCTGCCTTGATTGCTGCCAATACTCAATTGGGGTTGGTAGAGGTAGAGGCTGTTCGGGCTACTTTAGATTTTAGAGAAGTAGGATACTTCAATCCCAATATTCGCTCGGTCGTTGCCTATAACACTGATTCGGAAATTTTGCCCACCATTCTGAGTAATGGTATTTTATACAGCCAGGTGGTTCCACAAGGAGGGCGAATTTCGGGACAGTCTTCTGTTTTGCGACTATCGGCCTTCAATTGGGAAGATGCGGTGGTAGAATTAGATGAAGGGACCCATTTATGGTGGCCTAAGCGCTTTCTATTTACGGGTTGGTGGGCGGCTCCTGGCCCCACCAAACTAAATGAGAAATATCGGCCAACCATTGAGGGTTTGCAGCTTTATTTAGCAGAAGCTGCTGCTTACTGTCAGCAAGCACAGCCTGAAAAAAAGAACATCAAAATGGAAAGTATGCGAGGGGTGTTCTCTGGAGAAAAGCGCTTATATGTGCATGTAGATGAGGCCAAGGCCATGTTAGAGGCCCATCAATTGTTGTCGCCTTATGGGGTGAAACTGGTTTTTATTGGAGCAGCAGAGGCTTGGCGAATTGCTGATTTCTTGGCTGAACAAAAAATTCCCGTCATTTTAAGCAACCTACATGCCTTGCCTCGTCTAGAGCATGATGATGTGGACCAGCCTTATAAAACGCCTGCAATCTTGCACGAAAAAGGAGTAAAATTCGCATTGAGTATGGAGGGGAGCTGGAATCAGCGGAACCTTGCCTTTCAAGCGGGACAAGCGGTTGCTTATGGTTTACCTAAGAGAGAGGCTTTGGCCGCTATTACAAGCAATGTAGCCGAAATATTGGGTGTATCAGAGCAGATCGGCAGTTTAGAAAAGGGAAAAGCAGCTAGCTTTATTCTCTCTAAGGGCGATTTATTGGATATGCGAACGAGCCAGATTAGCGCAGCTTATTTAGATGGGAAGCTTTTGGATTTGGAGAAAGACAAGCAAAAGCAACTCTACAAAAAGTATATGGATAAATATGAGTTGGAAACTCCAGCTAGCAAAAACTAAAAACCTTAGGAATAAGGACCAAATAGTTTTTGATAATTGAGATAAAAGCTTATTTTTGCAGCCGCTCCTCCGCTCAGAGGGGCGGTTTTTTATTTTATCTAATCATATTTAACACTGTAAATCTTAATGAGACAATACGAGTGTACTTTCATCGTCGATCCCGTTCTGTCAGGTGATGAAATCAAAGAGACAGCTCAACTTTACGTAGAGCATTTGAAAAACAACAAATGCGAGATCGTAAATGTTGATGAGTGGGGTATCAAGCAATTGGCTTATCCCATCAACCGTCGCAGTTCTGGAGCCTACTTCGTAGTAGAGTTCAAAACTGCAGAGGTAATTGGAAATTTGATTGAGGACCTAGAGTTGGCCTTCCGTCGTGATGACCGTGTTTTGCGTTTCTTGACTATCAAGTTGGACAAGCATGGTGTAAAATACAATGACGACAAGCGCAACGGTTTGATCGGTAAGAAAAAAGAGGAGAAAGAAGAGTCTGCTGATAAGTAGTCTAATTCTTTCTGTGAATCATTCATTTATTCCAATTTAAAATTAACTTGTTATGGCAAGTAGAGAAGATATCAAGTTTCTGAGCAATCCTAAAATTGGCCAAAAGCGCAAAAAATATTGCCGCTTTCGCCGTTACGGCATCAAGTACGTAGACTACAAAGATGTCGATTTCCTTATGAACTTCATCAACGAGCAAGGCAAATTGCTACCTCGCCGTATCACTGGTAACTCAATGAAGTACCAGCGTAAAGTGGCCACTGCAGTTAAGCGTGCTCGCCACTTGGCTATGCTACCTTATGTAGCTGACTTGATGAAGAAGTAATTGATTAAAGAAGATTGTTCAAAACTGATCCTGTTATGGAAATTATCCTTATCAAAGACGTAGAGAACCTAGGTTATGCCAACACTTTGGTGAATGTAAAGCCTGGCTACGCTCGTAACTATCTTATCCCTCAGGGATTCGCTATTGTTGCGAATAAAGAAAACAAAGACTCTCTAATGGAGCAAATCCGCGAGCAAGAAGCTCGTTTGGCTAAGATGACTGCTGAAGCTCAAGAATTGGCGGGTAAAATTGAAGCAGCAACGCTTCGTATTGCCGCTAAAGCTGGAACTAGTGGTAAGATCTTTGGTTCTGTTACTTTTGTACAGATTGCCAATGCGCTTAAAGAAGGCTTTGGTCTAGAAGTAGACAAGAAGAAAATCAAAATGCCTGAGGAAGTGAAAATGTTGGGTAAATACAATGCTATCATTACTTTGATGAAAGATGTACGTGCTACAGCCACTTTTGAGGTATACAATGATGATCCTAATGCTGTTGTTGCTGACGAGGTCGTAGACCAAACAGAAGCAGCTGCTGAAAATACAGAAGAAACTGCAGAATAATTTGTTGTTCTTCGCCTAAAAGGTCACTACTTATAATGGGGTAGTGGCCTTTTTTTTTGGCAAAAAAGGCTCAACTGCTTCAAATGAAAATGGTTATCTTGGCCTTCCAAAACTAGTTGATTTTTTATATGAATCTTTGCATTGACATTGGCAATAGCCGCTCAAAATTGGCGGTTTTCTCTGAGGATGGAGAGTTATTGCAATTAATAACTAGAGAACGTTTTAGCCAAAAGAAATTGGATAAGGTCTTAAAGAAGTATCCTATTCGGCAAGCTATCCTCTCTTCTGTACGTCGAAGGAATAGTCGGATTGAGCGACAGCTCAGTAGCCAATTGCAGCATTTTATTCGGTTAAATTGGGCGCTCCCGCTTCCTGTAAAAAATAGTTATGCGACCCCTGAAACTTTAGGTAATGATCGAGTTGCTGCTGTAATTGGAGCAAATAAATTATTTCCCGATTCAGATATTCTCGTTATTGATGCAGGTACTTGCATTACTTATGACTTTATTACAGCTAAAGCTAATTACTTAGGAGGCAGTATTTTAGCAGGGATAGAAATGCGTTTTGCGGCGCTAGAACATTTTACGGCCAAACTTCCATTGGTCCAAAGAATAGATTTGGATCAAGAAATAGGGAATACCACTTTTAGTTCTATACAAACCGGAGTACAGTCTGGTGTCGTTTACGAAATGCAAGGCTTTATTGCCCAATACCAGAAAGAATATCCTGAATTGAGGGTATTGATTACTGGGGGCGATGCCGATTTTTTTGAAAAGCGCCTGAGTAGTCAACTTTTCAAGGTGCCCAATCTGGTCCTCATGGGCCTCAATCAAATTTTAAACTATCATGTGCAACAACACACTGCCGACTAATGCAGTCTGCTGGGCTTTTGCCCTTCTTTTTTTTAGCTCTTCTCTTTTTGCCCAAGATTATACTCGAGCTAATTCACCCTATTCTCGTTTTGGCCTTGGAGATCTTTATGGCAATCAATTGCAAGTTGTGCAGAGCTCTGGAGGAGCTTTTAGTGCAACCTTTAATAGCATTTGGGAAGTAGATCTTACGAATCCTGCTTCTTTGGGGCAACTTCGAACCACAGCCCTTGAAACAGGTATTTATTATAAGCGCTCAAATCTAAGCGAAAAGGCATCTGGTCTTTCTGCTACAGCTAATGATGGAAATTTAACTTATTTTTCTATCGCATTTCCGATTACCCGAGTTTGGGAGGCAGAAGCAGATAGTCTTCGGAAGGGGATCCCTCTTCAGTGGGGAATGGGCTTGAGCTTATTACCGCATAGCTCTATTGCTTATGATGTGCGTGTTTTGCGTTCTGATGCTCAGTTTGGAGATATTGAGTATCAGTATGAGGGAGAAGGGAGTCGTTTTAGAGCCAATTGGTCTAATGGATTTAAATATAAAGGGCTTTCTGCCGGGGTAAATTTAGGTTACCTTTTTGGCAATTTTTACCAAAATAGCTATGTCGACTTTCAAGATAGTGTCTATACTTTTGGATATGATGAAGAGTTTCAGTTAGAAGAGAATGCTTCTGGATTGCTTTGGGATGTTGGTTTGCAGTATGAGCATTTCTTTTCGCCTCTAGATGACAAACCTCTTCTCTTTGAGGATTTGCGCCTAACGGTAGGGGCTTATGCTAGCGGAAGTAGTAAAATTCAGCTACTTTCTCAAGAAAAAATTATTCGTTATGGCGCCATTTATGCTCGAGATACCATCATTAGTACAGAAGATGCAGAGAGCAGTATGCAGATGCCATTAACTTATGGTTTTGGTGTTGCTTTGAATAAAGGCTTGCATTGGCGCTTGGGATTGAACTTTGAGCAAAGTCTTTGGTCTTCTGGCTTTTCGCATGATAATTCTAGCATTAGAATGGAAGATAGCTACACTTTTGCATTGGGGGCAGAGTATACGCCAAACTATAAAACTCGAAACCTACTTAAGCGAGCTAGATACCGTGCGGGGCTCTTTTATGGCACAGATGCACGGACTATTGAGAGCGGAGGCAATGACTATCAGCTCCAGAAGTATGGCATAGCTTTTGGCTTGGGACTGCCCATACAGCCTCTAAAATCGCCATTGCTAGGCCATCTGCAACTAGGTGTAGAATATGGATTTTTGGGACATAGTGAGCTCATTAAAGAAAATTACTGGCAGTTTAACTTGGCCTTTACGCTTAATGATGGTAGCTGGTTCCGTCGTTCTAAGTTTAGATAAAACATTATTTGCAAAAGTTTAGCCTAAGCAATAAAAAACTGTTTAAAGGGGTTTTTTGAAACAGATCTTTGTTCAACTCTTTAGAATGTTGTTTTTTTGGGCCACTGCCTAAATTTGCAGCGAACAGGCGGCGAAGCCGCCGCAGGCTGAGGGATGGAAAGTGGTGCGGCTTGGCCGCAGACCAAAGTTTTTGAGCGTAGCGAAAAAACTGCAGGGCCGAGCGAACAGCGAGCCACGGTACAGCCCGACCCGAGCAAAGCGAGGGGCAGCCCCAAATAAAACCCCACTAAATAAAGAAGAATAAGGGCCTAGCCCTTAGCTAACTAAAAAGAAGCTATATTATGAAATTGCATCCAAAAAAAATGATGAAGTGGGCCCTCTTCCTAGGGCTAGGGCTATTTAGCCTGCAAACGGCTTATGCACAAGATGCCGCAGCCGACAACAATTGTACAACCTGGGAGAGTTACCCCAAAGGCCGAAAAGCGGCCCGCCAACAGCACGTAATTTATCGTGACCGATTTAATCAACAGCAGTATAAGGAGGCTTATCCGATTTGGGAGGAGCTTTTTCAGTACGTTAAGGCGCCCAAAGGAGCTGAAACTCGTCACTTTGAAGATGGCGCAGTGATGGCTTACTATTTTGCTGGCCAAGAAACTGATGCAGAAAAGAAAAAAGAATGGTTTGAAAAAGGAAATGCCCTTTATGAGCAAAATGCTGCCTGTAATGGTGAAGATGCTTTGGTGCGAGCCTATCAGGCCTACTATTTATACGCCAATCAGGCGCCGATGATGCAAACCATCAAGGCGTATGAGCGCAGTTTGGAGTTGGGCAAAGACAAAGCGCCAGCGATGATTATGACGCCTTTGGCTACCCTAACCGTTTATGCATTCCGCTCTAATGTAGAAGGTATGGATGCTGAATATATGCGTAAGCTTTATGCTACTTTGGAGGAATTGGCCAAAAATAACCCCAAAGATGATTACAAAAAAGCTTGGACCGAAGTAGATGCACAGTTTGAGCCCATCAAAGACGCTATTTTTGGTTGTGCTTATTATACCAAAATCTGGCGCCCCAAGTTTGAGGCAGATCCTCGTAACCAAGCACAGAATACCGAAATTTTGACCGTAATCGGTAAAAAATGTGGTGCGGAAGATGAATTTTACTTAACGGTGAGAAAGGCTTTTGAAGAGGTGGCAGATAGTATTGCTGCGGCCAACTTTGATAAGATTCTTAATAGTGACACGACTACGGCCTATACCAAAATTTTGATGTATCGCTCTAAAGGCGCTCGGGAAAAGAGTGAAGAGCTCAAGGACAAAGCTTGGGAGTTTTATCCTGCTGCCATTGATGAAGAGGGTTGGGCTAGTGATGCCGTGAAATCAGATTTAGCATATCGCTATGCAGACCGCCTTTTCCGTGCAGGTAGTTTTGGCTCTGCTCGTAACTATTGTCGAAAGGCCTCTAAATTCCGTCCAAATTGGGGCGAGCCTTATCTGCTCGTAGGTATTATGTATGCTTCTAGCGGTAGCCGTTGTAGCGCCAAAGGAACGGGCTGGGATGCTCAGATTTGCGTTTGGCCCGCTATCGATGAATGGGTAAAAGCCAAATCAGTTGACCCTTCTGTAGCTGCTAAGGCTAATAAATACATTGGTCAATATAGTGCCTTCATGCCAACCAAAACGGATATTTTTCAGCGCCAACTTAAAGAGGGGGCGAGTATTAAGGTACCTTGTTGGATTCAGCAAACAACTACTATTCGCGGACGTTAGGCCGCAATGAAACTTTGAATTTTTATTAAAGAGTCAACTGCTAACTGTAGTTGGCTCTTTTGCATTGATGGAATATGAAAAAATTGATTAAAGCAAATTTGAGCCTTCAACTAGCTGTTATGCTTTTTGGTGGTGCCGGTTTATTTGCCCGATTTTCAAGCTTGTCGGCTAGCCAGTTGGTTTTGGGCCGAACTTTTTTTGCCGCCTGTTGTCTCTTCTTTTTCTTGCCCAATGTTTTTTTTCTGATTAGAAAAAATTACCGCTTAAGTCTGTGCTTAGGGGCCCTTTTGGCCATACATTGGTGGTCTTTTTTTATGGCCATACAAAAAGGAAGCTTGGCCTTGGGGGTCATTAGTTTTTCCGCATTTCCCTTGTTTACAGTTTTATTAAGACCTTTAGTTGGTCAGGGACCTTGGTTGCCTAGCGATATGAACCGCTCGATCTGCTTGCTTTTAGGTGTTTTTCTTTTGGTCTTCCCTTCCCTAAAATCAGGCGACTTATTGTATACTCAGGCTTGGGCTTGGGGGCTTTGCTCGGCTTTTTCTTTTGCTCTATTGAGTTGGATTAACAAAAAAGCTTTAGTCAATTTAGGGGCAAATGCTTTGACCTTTTTGCAAAATTTTGGCGCCTTTATTTGCTTGGCCCTTTGCCAAATCTGGCAGCTAGAAAGCTGGCCTATTGGCTGTTTACCCTACCTATATCTCCTCTTGTTAGGCTTGGTCTTTACCGCAGGCGCTCACTTTTTGTACATTTGGGCCTTAGGGCATCTACGGACCGAAAAAGTAAGTCTGATGGCTAGCCTAGAACCCCTTTACGCTATGTTTTGGGCTATGCTTTTACTAGGCGAATATCCTAGTACAAAAGAGCTATTTGCTGCCATCTTTATCCTATCCGCCATCTTTTGGCCCAGAAATCGTTTAAAATAAAATTAGATGAGCAGGAGGTTTTGGGGCTGCCCCTCCCTTTGGTCGGGTCGGGCTATGTCGTGGCTCGCTGTTCGCTCGGCCCTGCAGTTTTTTCGCTGCGCTCAAAAACTTTGGTCTGCGGCTGCGCCGCACCACTTTCTATCCCTCAGCCAGGCGCTTTGCGCCTCAATGGCGGCTACGCCGCCTTCTATTTTTGCACCCAAGGAGCTAAAACCCTAAACACCAAAAGTGAAACTACTTACATCTTATCAATAAGACTATTAAGCCCAAAGGATTCCCCACTAATAAAAAACTACCAGCTATGAAAATTCTTCATTTTTTCGTCTTTGGGCTGTTGCTCACTTTTGGCGCAGTCCAAGCTCAGACTCCATCCCTAACGGCACCCTTAGTAGAAAAATCCCGACAACAGACAGCCGAACCCAAAATTCAAATTGCCTTATTACTGGACGCCAGCGGAAGCATGGACGGCCTTATTGAGCAGGCTAAAGCTCAGCTTTGGAAAATTGTTAATGAGTTGGCTCGTAGCCGAAAAGATGGCAAAGCGCCAAACATTGAGCTGGCCCTTTATGAATATGGTAAAGATAATCATCCTAGCAAAAGCGGTTACTTACTGCAATTAGCTCCGCTCACAACAGATTTGGACCTTGTTTCTGAAAAACTTTTTGAAATTCGCACCAATGGTGGCTCCGAGTATTGTGGTTGGGCTATAGAGGATGCCCTCGACAACTTGAGCTGGTCGGACCGTGAGGAAGATCTCAAACTAATTTTTATAGCAGGAAATGAGCGTTTTACGCAAGGACCAAAAAGTTATAAGAAAGTGTGTAAAGCAGCCGTAAAACGCAATATTGTTGTTAATACCATCTTTTGCGGCGCCTGCGAACAAGGAGTGCAACTATTTTGGAAAGATGGAGCGGATCGAGCCGAAGGCAAATATCTTTGCATCAATCAAAATGAAAAAATTGCGCATATCGAAGCCCCTCAAGATGCCGAAATCCTTCGACTCAATGATAGCCTTAATCGTACCTATATGAGTTATGGAGGACAAAAAGGAGTAGAAATGAAAGCCCGACAAAAGAAACAAGATATAAACGCTGCTAGCTTTAGCTTGGCCGAACGAGCCATCTCCAAATCTTCTAAAGCATACAAAAATTCTGCTTGGGATGCAGTAGACGCCTACGAAGAAAATGAAGATGCCATATTGGAAGCCGATGAGGAAACGCTCCCCGATGAACTCAAAGGCCTAGATAAAGAAAAGCGTAAAGAGGTCTTAGAGACCAAAATGAAAGAAAGGGAGCGCATTCAAACTCAAATTCAGGAACTAAGTAAGCAACGTTCTTCTTTTATAGCTAAAGAACGGAAAAAACAAGCTGGAGATAAGGGCAATGGCTTAGATGACGCTATGCTCAATGCCGTTCGCGAACAAGCAACCAAAGAAGGCTTCATTTTTAAATAAAGCCTGACCTTAAAGTTTCCCCAAAATGAAGGGCTGCTGAATTCTCAGCAGCCCTCTTTTTATTGCTCAAATTGAGCTAAGGCCTCAATGTATTCTCGGCTATTGGATAGGCGTGGTACTTTGTGCTGCCCACCATATTTTCCCTTAGCTTTTAACCAAGCATGAAAACTCCCTTTGGATAAAGTATGTAGTTTTAAAGGTTGTAGGGCTAGGTTTTTATACCTTTTTGCCTCATAATCAGAGTTGAGTGCTTGTAGTGTTTTGTCCAAATCATGAGTGAAAGCTGCCAAATCATTAGGCTCCTTCTCAAACTCTATCCACCATTCATGTCCTCCTTTACCTTCTTCCAAAAAAATAGGCCCAACGGTGTATTCACTGATTCGAGCATTCCATTTTTCACAGCAAATGGCTAGAGCTTTATCGGTATTCTGGACCATTACTTCTTCACCAAAAACATTGATAAAATGCTTGGTCCGTCCACTAATTTGAATACGGTAGGGGGCCAAACTCGTAAAGCGAATGGTATCGCCAATCTGATAACGCCAAAGCCCTGCATTACTACTAATGAGTAAAGCGTAATCTTGGCCTAATTCTACTTCTGCCAAACTCAAAATAATCGGTTGTGCTGAGCCTAATTCATCTAAAGGCATAAATTCATAGTAAACACCATTATCCAACAATAACAACATATCATTATTTTGATTGTCGTATTGGCTAGCAAAGTAGCCTTCTGAAGCATTATAACTTTCTCGATATTGAACTCTCTCCGAGGGCAAAAAGCTTTTAAATTGCTGTCGGTAAGGCTCAAAACTAACCCCCCCGTGCATATAAACTTCAAAATTTGGAAAAACCTCTAAAATATTAGACTTGCCCGTAATTTCTAGCAATTTCCGAAAAAGAACAATGGTCCAAGTAGGGACGCCGCCGATAGTCGTTAGGTTGTCTCGACAAATTTCATGGGCCATCAATTCAATTTTTTGTTCCCAATCCTTCATCAAGGCTGTTTCCATAGAAGGGGTATAAAAATACTTGCCATAAAAAGGCATATTGAGCAGCATAATAGCCGAAATATCGCCAATTTGACTTTCTGGAAATTCTGCAAAACGCTCCAAACTGCCCCCCATGATCAAACTTTTGGCATTGGTCATCAGCTGCGTTTGTGGCTGAGCATGATACCAAAGTGCCAAAGTATCATGACTACCTTGCAAATGACATTTTTTGAGATTTTCCATTGAAACAGGCAAATATTTGCTCTTGTCGTTGGTTGTCCCCGAAGATTTAGAAAACCAATAAGTTTGTCCTGGCCAAAGTACATCTTTTTGCCCCAACATCATTTGCCGAATATATGGCTTTAAGGTCTCATAATCTGTTAAAGGAAGCTGTTTTTGGAAATCTTCATGTGTTTTAATGTGTTGAAAACCAAATTTTTGCCCCCATTGGGTGTCCTTTGATCGGGCAATCAAATGATTTAACCATTGGCGCTGTACCTCATGCGGATGCTGCATGAAATAATGGATTTTTTTGGCCCGAAATGAAAATGCAAAACGCACAAGACTATTCAGTATCTTCATAAATTTCTTTTTAAATAGCTTTTGGGGCGTTACTCCTTTCAGTCGTCGAACTGCGACTTTCAGCCTTATTGTCGCTGCGGCTTTGCCTTGCGGCGCTACGTTTCAGGGCTTGCAGGTCTGCTCGGCCCTTCGTTTTTTCGCTACGCTCAAAAACTCGGTTTGGCCTTCGGCCCCCCTTTCACATCGGTTACTCCCTTTGGTCGTCGAACTGCGCCCAAAGGGCTTGTTGTGGCTGGCTCGCTGCGCTTGCCTCTACACGCAAAAAAGAGATGGATAGATGAAGCGGCTAAAATAGTGAAGTTTTTGGCTTTTTAGCCTTCTTATTGAGAGAATAAAAAGTCTTTAAGAAAAGCTAGATATTCTCTGGGAAGTTGGTTGACTAGCCAAAGAAAGGGGGTAGGAGCTGCTTGTTCTCGAATATTTTGGAAACCTTGTTTATGGGCCAAAAAGCGAGCGCGTTTTACATGATAGTCGCTGCTGAGTAAAATAGTGGCTGTCGTCTTTAATTTTGGAAACTTTTGGGCCGAAAAATCTAGGTTTTCTTGAGTAGAAGTCGATTGATCTTCTTGAGCAATGCGCAGCTTGTCTATACCTAGTTGGACCAAATAGTTTTGCATGGCTTGGGCTTCGCTCAAGGGCTCATCTGTGCCTTGTCCACCCGATAAGATGAGTTGAGCTTGGGGGTATGTTTGAGCTAATTCATAGGCTTTTTCTAAGCGGTAGCGCAATTGGTTTTTGGGGCTTCCATCTTCTCGAACGCCAGCACCAAGGACCAATATATAAGTAGGTTGAAAATCTTTGGCTAAAGGTTGATATACGCCATTGACCAACCAAATACTAAAGCCTACCCAAGAAGTAAAGCCCAAAGTAAACAGCAAAAAGTAGAGTTTGCCCCAATTGGGCCAATACTTTATTATGCGTTTGCCCCAACGAAGAGCCAAAAGTAAAAAGACGAAAAAGGCCAGGCCAAAGCTTTGGCCAAAAACAATAAAAATCGGAATGGCCAAAAGGCCTAAAATATCCCAACGATCAAAAGGCATCATTATTTATTTAGCGATTAGAACTGGGCGAAGCCCAGTAGGCCCAGCGCTGCGCAGCCGTGGCCCGAAGGGCCAGACCTAGGCGGCAAAGCCGCCGTAGGGCCGAGCAGACTTGCGAGCGGCGCAGCATAGCGGCGGCCGCCCAACTAATAAGGGCGGCCGCGGGCCCCAAAAAGAAAAGCTAGTACTAAAATAGCACTAGCTTTTCAGAAGTTCATAAAAGAACAAACATTACAGTAATTCTTTGACCTTAGCTTCGAGTTCGGGGCCACG
>Ga0193958_1000120_pt1 | contig 35316 bp, 37 predicted proteins | sample FB_1_MG_FD_140320 | JGI IMG/M metagenome (GOLD analysis project Ga0193958, IMG submission 140320) | Microbial mat bacterial communities from the Broadkill River, Lewes, Delaware, United States - FB_1_MG | ecosystem: Environmental > Aquatic > Freshwater > River > Microbial mats | place: USA... | reverse complement strand
TTCAGATGCACCCATTTGGTCAAATAGGTCAAATACTTCATCAACAACTCTATCTGGATCTCCACCTGGTTTATCAATTTTGTTGATAACAACAATTGGTCTATGACCTAAAGAAAGTGCTTTTTTTACAACAAACTTAGTTTGAGGCATAACACCCTCTTGTGCATCAACAAGAAGTAAAACAGAATCAACCATTTTAAGAACCCTCTCAACTTCTCCACCAAAATCTGCATGGCCCGGAGTGTCAATAATGTTGATTCTTACATCGTTGTAATCAATTGCCGTATTTTTAGAAAGAATAGTAATACCTCTTTCTTTTTCAATAGCATTACTATCCATAACTCTTTCATCTACTGCTTGGTGAGCTGAAAATGTACCTGATTGTTTTAATAATTCATCTACTAATGTAGTTTTACCGTGGTCAACGTGTGCGATTACGGCAATATTTCTAATGTCTCTCATTGGTTCTCTTTGATATAAATTTTCGCGATTATACTAAAATATAGCTTAAAGACACAAATTTATCTAAGCAAATCTCAAAATAGTTACTTAATTGTAATAAATGTCAAGAAATTGTAAAGAAAACATACATAAATAATTGAATCTATTCTTTTATACTTCTAACATAGAAATAAAAAAGGAGTGTAAATGAATATGAGTTTTGACTTGAAAGTTATAAAAATAGGACTTTTAATAACTTTGTTATCATTGGTATTTGGTATTGGATTAGGTATTGCATTTGGAGCGAAAGAAGAAGTATTTAAAAACTATATTTCTGAAAATATTAAAGCAAATCCAACTGTACATGATGAAAAGAGTAAAGCTAAAATTTGGAGATATGTTCAAAGAGCACACTTTCATTCAGGAGGAATCGCAGCTTACTCTTTAGCTTTACTATTAATTATTTTAGTATCTAAAATGAAAAATAGTGCAAAATCTTTTTCTTCAACAATGATAGGGATTGGAACACTTTATCCATTATCTTGGTATTTAATGTTTTACTTAGCACCTCAGATAGGAAGAAATGCAGCCCATAACCATATAGTTACAGAAACTATCGTTTACATAAGTACCGGTGCCTTTTTAATAGGTTTATTTATGATTTTTTCAAGTGTTTTTCTTGATAAATTCAATGAAATAAAATAAGGAGAAATTATGAAAATCTTAGTAATTATAGCTTTAATTTTTAATCTAGGATTTAGTGCTGTGGTTGATGATTATTTAAACTCTTTAAAACAAGAGCAATTAAATATAGATCCAACATTTAAAGGATTTGATGTAAAAAGAGGTGAAGAAATTTTCACTTCAAAGCATATTGGGAAGAAAGGCAAAGAGATATCTTGCGTAACTTGTCATAGTTCAAACTTAGATAGTGTTGGCGAAAATATTTTTACAGGAAAAAAAATAGAACCTCTATCACCAAAAGCAAACCCTAAAAGATTTACAAAAGTAAAAACAATTGAAAAATGGCTAAAAAGAAACTTCAATGATGTATATAATCGTGAAGGAACTAATCTAGAAAAAGGTGATGTAGTGACTTATATCATAAACAAATAAGGAGAAAAGATGAAATATTTATTAATATTATTGATGACAATAAGCTCTATTTTTGCAGCAACGCAAACAAGTAAAGCACTCTATATTCAAGAATGTGCCTCATGTCATATGGCTTATCAAGCAGAATTTTTACCAAAAAGATCATGGGTTAAACTTATGGATAATCTTTCAAATCACTTTAAAACAGATGCATCTTTAGAACAAGCTGATTTAGATAAAATTAAAAATTATTTAGTTTCAAATGCAAGTGATTCAAAAAGATCATATGGAGAAATGGCTGAATTTGCAAATTCAATTTCTAAAAACTCAACACCAATTGCTATTAGTGAAATTCCAAAGTTTAAAAGAGAACATAGAAAAATTCCTGAAAGATTTGTAACTCAAAAAGAAGTAAGAACATTTGCAAACTGTACAGCTTGTCATACAGATGCAACCCAAGGAACGTATCGGGAAAGAAATATTAAAATCCCAAATTATGGTAGATGGGATGATTAAAGGATAAGTGATGAATAAATCATATATTTGGTCCATACCTACAAGAGTTTTTCACTGGTTATTTGTATTATTTATACTCTTAGCTTTTATATCAGCAGATGAAGAGAGATGGCTAAATTACCATGCAGTAATTGGATATGCTGTTTTAATTCTTTTAATTTTTAGAGCAGGATGGGGACTTTTTGGACCAAAATATTCTTTATTCAAAGATTTTCCAATAGGTAAACAAAAAGCAAAAGAGTTTTTAGAAAATATTTTTGATGATAAACAAAAATATATAGGTCACAACCCAATGGCTTCTTATGTAATGATTGCTATGCTTCTTGTGGCTTTTCTAACTGTTGTAACAGGTGTTTTAGCTTTTGGTATTCAAGAGGGGAAAGGAATTTTATCTTCTTTAAACTCATCATTTTTTAAAGAGATGAAACTATTTAAAGAGATTCATGAAATATTATCAACACTATTTATAGCTTTAATTGCAGCTCATATTGGTGGAGTTTTAGTTGATAGATTGTTACATAAAAAACATGAAACATTAAATTCAATATTTACAGGATATAAAGTTACGCAAGAGAATGAAAGTATAAAATTAAAAATTTATCAAAAAGTATTTGCTTTTTTGATGTTTATTTTTTTTATAGGATTTTTAGCTTTTAATATCTATAAACCAGATAATGTTTTAATTTCATCAATTAACAAACCAATTAATTACAAAGTACAAAATGAGCTCTTTGTAAGTGAGTGTGCATCATGCCACACTCTGTATCCCACCAAATCTTTTGCCTAAAAAATCGTGGGAATTATTGATGGGTGATTTAGCAAATCATTTTGGAGATGATGCATCATTGGATGAAGCAGATACTAAAAATATTTTAGATTTTTTAGTTAAATATAGTGCTGAAACTTCAACAATGCAATCAAGCTTTAACTTTTTGAATTCAATTGATAATAAGGATATAATAGCAATGAGTCAAACATCTTATTGGAAAAGAAAACACAAAGAAATTCCAGATGAATTATTTAAAAATGAAAATATTAAAAGTAAAGCAAATTGTAAAGCTTGTCATAGTGATATAGAGAAAGGACTAATTGAAAATGAAAATATTAAAAATCTTTCTACTTTTAAGTAGTCTATTTCTATTTGTAAATGCTGATGATCATAAAGATGATAAAAAACATAAATATGAACACTCATATAAGAATCTAGATTATCTAGAACTTGATGATATTCAATTAAAACAGATGAAATCTATTTTAATAGAGTATAAATATAAATATAAAGAGTACTATGACTACAAAGAAGATCAAGAAAAAAAGCTTGAAGAGATAATGAAATCAGATTCTTTTGATAGAGATTTGTATATTCAAACTTTAAAAAAGTCGAAAATGGCATCTACTATTTTAGAGTCAGAAAAGATGGAAAAAATTCATAAAATTTTAACACCAAATCAAAGAAAAAAATTTGCAAAATATTTAGAGGAGTGGGAAATTGACTAGAAAAATTCTACTAATCGAAGATGATCTTCAAATGCAAAAATTTATTATTGATTATCTAAAAGATTATAACTTCACTTGTGATGCTTTTGTATATCCAAAAGATGCAATAAATAGCTTGAATTCTAATGATTATTGTCTGATTATACTTGATTTAATGCTTCCAGATATGGACGGATTTGATTTATTTAGAAAACTTAAATCAATAAAAGATATCCCTATTATTATCTCTTCTGCAAGGGGTGATATAGGAAATAAAATCCATGGCTTTGAACTTGGAGCTGATGATTATTTAGCTAAACCATATGAACCTAGGGAATTAGTTTTAAGAATTGAACATATACTAAAAAAGAGCCTTTCAAGCCAAATAAAAGTTGCAGACTTTATTATTGATAAAAATAATAGAGCTGTTTTATTGGATGATTTTACAATTGATTTTACAAAAATAGAGTTTGAAATCTTTATTTTCCTAATTAACAATCTAAATAAAATATCATCAAGAGAGCAAATATTAAATGCAACTAGCCTTGATGAAAATACAAAAAATCGAACAATTGATATGCATATTTCAAATATCAGACATAAAATTGGGGATGATTCAAAAAACCCTAAATATATAAAATCTGTTTGGGGTATTGGATATAAATTCGTAGGATAAATAATGTCAATTTTCAGAAAAATTTCAATTTTATTTGTAATTAGTTTAATCTTAATGACCATCATTGGTTCATGGATTGATAAAATTAATACAAATAGAATTGATAGCCTTGTAAAAGAAAAATATATTAAAGTTGTAGATGATATATTAAAAAACTTTGAGAGTAAAAATTTAGTAGAGCAAATATTTGAAAGACAAAAATTAAAAATTATTGATAAAGATTTAATAAAAAATGCTCAAATTCTATACCATAAAATCTACACTTTTGGAGAAGTTACCATCTTAAAAGAATCATTTGGAGATGAGTTATTAATCAATATAAAATATTTAGATGAAGAATATACATTAAAAACAAAAGATGAAGATAACTTAACTGACAAAACTATTTTAAATGTTCTAATCTCAATAGATATTTTTCTTTTAATACTTATTTTTACATATTTACTAAGACTTTTATCTCCACTCAAAACTATTACAAAACAAATAACAAACTTTTCAAATGGTGATTTAAGTACAAGAATAAATATTAACTCAAATGATGAGATAGGAATTTTATCGAAATCATTTAATAAAATGGCTAGTAATTTAGAAAATCTTATTAAAACAAGAGAAGAGTTATTAAGAGACATTGGACATGAACTTCGGACTCCTATTGCAAAGGGAAAGTTTGCCATTGAAAAAATAGATGATTTTTCTCAAAAAGAATTATTAAGTAAAATATTTATTGATTTAGAAACCCTTACAAATGAATTAATTGAACTTGAGAAACTTAATTCAACTAAATTAAATATTTCAACTTTTGATTGTGAGACATTAATAGTAGAATCTCTTGGAAAACTATACTTAGATGATGAATCAAAAATAGATGTAAAAATAGATGATAATTTTAAAATAAATGGTGATTTATACTATTTAACCATTGTAATTAAAAATTTAATTGATAATGCTTTAAAATATGCAAATTCGTTTCCAGTAGAAATATATGCAAATACAAATGAGATTTCAATCTCAAATAGTGGAGAGAAATTATCAAAAGAGCTTGAATATTATCTAAAACCTTTTACTCAAGAATTATCTCAAAGAGATGGTTTTGGATTAGGACTTAGTATTGTAAAAAAAATCATTGATAAACATGATTTCAAAATAGAATATAACTATAATAATGAAAAAAATGTTTTTAAAATTTATCTTTTAAATCTTCCCTGATTTTTTTAAACTCATCTATATGTTCAAAGAAGATATCTACAAGCTTTGGATCAAAATGAATACCTCTTTCTTCTTTAAAAAGATTAAAGATTTTTTCATCATCCCAAGCTTTTTTATAACATCTATCACTTCCTAATGCATCAAAAACATCTGCAATTGCAGTAATTCTTCCATAAATATGAATATCTTCACCTTTTAATGCATTTGGGTAACCTGTACCATCCCATTTTTCATGATGCTCTTTTGCTACAATTGCAGCAGCTTTTAAAATAGGTCTATTTGAATGTTTTAACATTTCATAGCCTAATAAAGCATGAGTATTCATTATCTCTCGCTCATTTTGAGTAAAACTTCCTGGCTTATTTAAAATAGCATCAGGAATCGCAACTTTACCTATATCATGCATTGGACTTGCTTGCTTTAGTAAATCTGCCTCTTCATTTGATAAACCAGAATAAATAGCAAATAACCTTGAATACTCTGCAACTCTTTTTACATGATTTCCTGTCTCTTTTGATCTTGTTTCACCAATAGAGCCCATAGTAAATACAACTTCTCTTTGTGTATTTTCTATCTCTTCATTTAAATCTTTTATTTCGCTTAATCCATTATCAATTTTTTGCTCAATTTCATCAACTGACATACCAATATTTCTATAAACTTTATATCCTAATATTATTATAGAAACTATTACTAATAAAAGTAAAAACAAAATACTACTATATGTAAAATTAATAAATTTTGTTGATAATTCTTGAATCTTATTTTCTATTTGAAAACTATATTCCTTGTTCAAATTGATAATATTTAATATCTTTTTTCGTAAATTTAACTCTTTTTCTTCTATATTTTGTATATCAACTACATACATACCAACTTTATTTACTATTAATAAATAATCATCTACTTCTTGTATTTGTAAGGTATTTTTTAATTGTTTTATTTTTTCTAACCATACATTTAATCTTTTTAAGTCTTTATATTGATATAAGGTCTCTTTACTGTAATACTGTATAGAACTAAAAACTTGATATAACTCATAATTTTCTATTAGATTTATTTTTGATTCTAAATTTTTTCTTTGCTCATTTTCAATTGGATAATCTTTTTCAAAATTATTTAAAAGTCTTATTTTCTCTTTTTGCAAGTCATAAACTATATCAAAAGCTTTTTCTATCTCTTTCTCATTTTTAAACAAAAAATCTAAATTTGATGCAATTAAACTATCATTATGTACATCAGGAATAAATTTATCTATAAAATCATCTTTTTTTGAATTTAAAAAAGTTTTTTCAATTTCTTCAAATTCTAATTCAAATTTTTGGAAATCTGTTTTTTTTACCTCTAATTCTTCTATTGATTTTATATTAGTTGTATCTTTTAAAAGTTCATTCATTTTTTCTTGCATTAGTACTAAATTACTAATTGTTTGTTTTGTTATATCATTTTCTTTTATCTGATACAAAACAACCGTATTTATAATTGCAATTATAAAAATAACTAATGTCATTACTATGAAACTAATTTTTATAATCTTTTTAATACCCATTTATAAAACCTTTAATTGTTACTTAAATAAATTATTACTTTTTTATAATATCAAAAATAATATTTATATGTAATAAGATTTTTATTTATAATTGAATTTTTTATAAAATTTTCTGTATAATTATTTTAATAGCTATTTAATTTTTCAATATCTCACTCATACTGTTTTAGATATCATAACCACTTATTATACACTTGAAAAATATAAAATATGAGATTACAAATCTATAATTGAAAAGAGTTATTTAAAAATGAATTATCAAAAAATTTTAGAAGATATAGAAAAAGAGATTCAACCACTTTTTTCACAAGGTAAAGTTGCAGATTATATTCCAGCTTTAGCAAATGTAAATGACAAAGATTTTGCCATGAGTATACAACTTTTTGATGGTCAAACATACAATGTAGGAAATTATAATCATAAATTTTCAATTCAAAGTATTTCAAAAGTTTTTAGTTTTACACTTGCATTAAATCACTATGGAAGAACTTTATATAATAGAGTTGGACATGAACCATCAGGAGACCCTTTTAATTCTTTAATTCAATTAGAATCTGAAAATGGAATTCCTAGAAATCCATTTATAAATGCTGGTGCAATAGTTGCAGCTGATACACTAGTATCTATTTATAATAAAAATACATTTCAAGTAATTTTAGATTTTATAAAAAAAGTTTCAAATGATAGCTCTATAACTTTTGATGAAAATATTTATAACTCAGAACTAAAACATGGTTTTACAAACTTTGCTCTAATAAATATGATTAAAAGCTATGACAATATTTATAATGAAATAGATGATGTTATACAAACTTATTTTAAACAATGCTCAATAATGATGAATACAGAACAGTTAGCAAAATCAATGCTATTTTTAGCAAACCATGGAGTAAATCCTTTAAATGGTGAACAAATAATAACTACTTCAAAAGCAAAAAGAATTAACTCTGTTATGTTGACATGTGGTCACTATGATGCGTCTGGAGATTTCGCATATAAAGTTGGTTTACCAGGGAAAAGTGGCGTTGGAGGAGGAATAGTTGCAGTTGTTCCTCAAAAAATGAGTATTTGTGTTTATTCTCCAAGATTAAATGCCCATGGAAATTCACTTATTGGAACAAAAGCTCTTGAATTATTTACTTCAAAAACTGGATTGTCAATTTTTTAACTAGATTTTTGTATAATCACAAAAAATATACAAGGTTTGTATAACTTTAATTCAAGGATTAGTAAAAATGAGTGCATTAGAAATTGCAGATATTATTGGAATAATTTGTTTTGCACTAAGTGGGTTTTTAATCTCGGTCCACTATAACCTTGATATATTAGGTGTATTTATCTCTTCATTTCTAACAGCTCTTGGTGGAGGAATGATTAGAGATGTTTTAGCAGATAGAACACCTTATGTTTTTACAGATACTCTTCCTGTAATACTTGTTATTGCAACTGTTTTGATTTCACTACTATTCAAACTTCATAAAATAGATGACTTAGAAGGTAAAACAGCTTTCATAATATCTGATGCAGTTGGTCTTGTATCCTTTGCAATTACAGGTTCATTAATAGCTATTCAAAATGATTTCAACTTTTTGGGTGTTTTGATTCTTTCATTTTTAACAGCAGTAGGAGGTGGTACAATTAGAGATATTCTAATAAATAGAGTTCCATCAATCTTGGTATCCGAATTTTATGCAACAGTTGCTTTAATAATAGGTTTAATTGTTTATGTATTACATTTACTAGAACTAAAAAGTTTATTGTCTTTACTTATTGTATTTGTATTTGGTGTTGCTCTTAGATTATTAGCTTATTATAGAAATTGGCATTTACCAACTTTATCAAAGGAATAATTTTTTCTTCTTAACCTTTCATTTACTTTTTATAGATACAATCTTCTGATTTTAAAAAATTTAGGAGAAAAAATGATTAAAAAATTAATACTTACAGTTTTTTTAGCTATTGGAGCAATGGCTAGCTCTTTAACACAAGGAAGTGAAATACCAACACTTACTATTAAAGATCAATTTGAAAAAGAACATGTAATAGATGCATCTGTAAAAACTATTTTATTTAGTGCAACAAAAGACGAAAGTGCTGTTATTAGAGATTTTATTGATAGTAAAGGGAAAGCTGAGTTTTTAACTTCAAATAATATTGCTTATATTGCAGATATTACTGGAATGCCAAGTTTAATTACTAAATGGTTTGCAATGCCAAAAATGCAAAAATATGAGTTTCCAATTTTATTAATTGATGAAGCAAATAAAAGTTTATTTCCTGTTAAAGAAGATATGATTTCTATTATTACTGTTGTAGATGGAAAAGTATCTGATGTAAAATATGTTAAAACTATTGAAGAATTAACAGCTAATTTTTAATAAAAATTAAAAAACTTCTAGTCTAACCTAGAAGTTTTTTAAATGCTTCAACTATAGCAATACTTTCTAAATCTTTAATTCTATTTTCTAGACTATCAACTGTTTCGTTTTCCAAAATCTCAAGCTCTTTTGTAAGTATAATTTCACCTTCATCATAAACTTCATTTACATAATGAATAGTAACCCCTGATATTTTCTCACCATTTTTTATAATAGCTTCATGAACAAATCTTCCATACATACCTTTCCCACCATAGATTGATGGTAAAAGTGCTGGGTGAGTATTTACTATTTTATTTTGAAATGCTTTTAAAAGTTTTGATTCAATTTTTTTCATAAAACCTGATAAAAATATATAGTCACATTTAAATTCAACAAGTAATCTTGTAATTCTTTCGTCTAAATCTTCATTTGGATATCTTTTATCATTAATTATAAAATTAGGAATGTTGTATTTATCTGCTTTATTTAAAACATTTGCAGTACTATTATTTGTAACCACCACTACAATTTGAGCATCTAAAATTTTATCTTCGATTGCTTTTTGTATTGTTTCAAATCCACTTCCATTATAAGAAGCCAGTATTCCTATTCTTTTCATTATTTATCCTAAATTTTTTGAGGGGATGATTATAGCTTTTTTATAATTATTTTACAATCTTTGAGCGTGTGTTAAAGCAATCGCAATCGCATCTGTAATATCAAGTGGTTTTATCTCTTTTTTGATCCCTAGAAGCCTCTTAACCATAAAAGCAACCTGTTCTTTTTGAGCTTTTCCATTTCCTGTAACTGCTTGTTTTACTTGTAAGGGAGTATATTCTGCAAAGTTTCCAAACTCTTGTAATATTTTTAAAGATATTGCTCCTCTAAATTGAGCAAGTTTAATTACAGTTTTTGGATTAAAGGCATAAAACATATCTTCAATAGAAACTTCATCAATTTTATGTTTTTTAAATAATAAATCAAAACCTTCTGTCATTTCTACTATTTGTTCTTGTAAAATTTTTGTTTTTATCTTAATTAATCCAGCTTCAATAAGCTTAATTTCTCTACCATTTTTTTCTATTATTGCATATCCACAATTTCTCGTTCCTGGATCAATTCCTAGTATTTTCACCTATTTCACTCTTTTTGTCATAATTTTTGTTCACATATTTAAACAGCCTATATAATGGTATCTTTTAGATAAATTTTCACTTAAAGAAATATTTCTATTCATTACTTATTCACAGGTTATTCACTATGTGTACAACTTTTTATTCAAAGAAATTTTTTATTATTTATCAAATTTTCTTCTTAAAAAAAATTAGCTTTTTGTCTTATGAAGTTATTTTATAAAAAATTAGATATAATAAGTACTATTTACAAGCAAAGAGTTAATATTAGATGACAAGCAAAGATTTTTTAACGATTATTCAAAAAGAAGCAACAAAAACAGACTATGATAGATATTTAAAGCAATTAGTGTATAAAAAAATATCTTCTGATGAAAAACTAGCTGTATTTGAAGTAACAAATAAGTACATTGCTTCTTGGATAAAGAGTAAATTTACTAATTTAATACAGCATTGCTTCGAAATTTACGATGGAACAAAGCCTTCTGTGGAAATAAAGCTTGCTGGAGAAAAAAAATCTAAAAAAGAGATAATAAAAGAGCAAATTGAAAATCAAACAGCAGAAAGTACAATATTAAATCCATCTTATACTTTCGATTCGTTTGTTGTGGGTTCATCAAATCAAATGGCTTATAATGCCTCTCTTGCTGTATCAAACAAACCTGGAATTCAATATAATCCCCTATTTATTTATGGTGGAACAGGACTTGGAAAAACTCACTTACTTCAAGCAGTGGGAAATCACGCAATTGAAAATGGAAAAACTGTTATTTATGTAACTATTGAGCAGTTTATGAATGATTTTACTTTTTCAATAAAAAATAAAAATATGGAACACTTTAGAAATAAATATAGAAAATGTGATGTTCTTTTAATCGATGATATTCAATTTTTAAGTGGAAAAGAACAAACTCAAGAGGAGTTTTTCCATACATTCAACGAACTTCATAACGCAAAAAAACAAATTGTAATGACTTCAGATAGACTTCCATCTCAAATTGCTGGACTAGTTGATAGACTAAAATCAAGATTTGAATGGGGTTTAACAGCAGATGTTCAAATTCCTGGACTTGAAACAAAAATTGCAATTATTGAAAAAAAATCTGAATTAAATGGAATTTCTCTAACAAGAGAAATTATTAATTTCATTGCAACAAACCTTGATAACTCAATTAGAGAAATTGAAGGTGTATTAATTAGAATTAATGCCAGTGCCTCTTTATTAAATCAAGAAATCACCCTCCCAATGGTTCAAGGACTATTAAAAGAGCAAATTAAAGAGACTAAAGAGAATATTAAATTACCAGATGTAATAAATATTGTTGCAAATCAGTTAAATATTAAACCAAGTGACATCAAATCTAAAAAAAGAACAGCAACTGTAGCTAATGCTAGAAGAGTTGTAATATATCTAGCACGTGAGCTTACACATAACTCTATGCCTGATATTGCTAAGTTTTTAGGAATGAAAGATCATAGTTCAATTTCTCATAATATAAAAAAAGCAAATGAGTTAATTGAAAAAGATGAAAACTTTAAATTAATTATTGAAAATTTAAAGAATAAAATCATAAATAAGGAGTGGTAAAAAGTAGTAAAACAAAATAAGTTTTGTACGCTTATGTGAAAAGATGTGAATATAAGAGACTTTCTATTCACTGGGATAAAGTTCGATACCAAAAGCTCTAAAGAGGTATTTTCATCTTTTCACATGGTCTACTACTTCCACTAAATTAAATAAAAATATATAGGAGAAAAAATGAGATTTGTAATCACTAAGAATGTTTTTGAAAATGTTATAGCTCACATGCAACCTTTTTTAGAAAAAAAAGATGCAAGTTCAATAACATCACATATCTATTTAGAAACTAATAGTTCAGGTTTAACACTAAAAGCAACTGATTATGAAATAGGAATAGAATCTAAAATAGAAAATATCACTGATAGTGTTGACGGTAAAGCTACTGTTAATGGTTCTAACTTATTAGGTATTATTAAAAGATTAAAAAATGAAGATATTATAATTGAATCTTCAAATAACAACTTAGTAATAAAACAAAATAAATCTACATTTAAATTACCTATGTATGATGCTAATGAATATCCAACTTTAAATAAATATGAAAATTTAAAAGATTTATCAATTTCAACTTTAAATTTCATAAATTCAGTTAGAAAAATAACTCCTGCTATTGATAATAACAATCCTAAATTTGAATTAAATGGTGCATTATTAGATATTAAAAGCCAAAGAATAAATTTTGTAGCAACTGATACTAGAAGATTAGCTGTTTCTCATTTACAAAATATTACAAATGAAGAAGCTCAATTCATTATTCCTAAAAAAGCAATTATTGAAATTCAAAAACTTTTTTTAGATGATGCAAAAATTTCTTACGATGATACAAATCTTGTAATATCAAATGAAAATACTAAATTTTTTACAAAATTAATAAATGGAAAATTCCCAGATTATGAAAGAATCATTCCACAAACATTAAAACATAATTTATCTTTACCTAAGAATGTATTAGTTGAATCTATTAAATTAGTAACATCATTATTTTCAAATATAAAAATTACATTTAATTCAAGTTCTATTATTTTTGAATCTTTAGATGAAGACACAGAATCAAAAACTCAAATTGATATAGATTTAAATATTGAAAATGAGTTCTATTTAGCTGTAAATGCAAAATATTTACTTGATTTTTTAAGTATGACAAATAATGAAAAAATCAAAGTTGGATTTAATGAATCTAATTTACCATTCTATTTAGAAGATGAAAAATTCTTTACAATTGTAATGCCAATTGTTCTAGAAAAATAAAAAAATTTAAGCAAGGAAATCAATAATGAGTCAACAAGAATACGGCGCTAGTAACATTAAAGTTTTAAAAGGTCTTGAAGCTGTAAGAAAAAGACCAGGTATGTATATTGGTGATACAAATATTAATGGTTTACACCATATGGTATACGAAGTAGTAGATAACTCAATAGATGAGGCTATGGCTGGATACTGTAAAAATATTAAAATTACAATGACAAAAGATCATTGGATTAGAGTTGAAGATGATGGTAGAGGTATTCCAACAGCAATTCATGAAGGTGAAGGTATTTCTGCTGCAACTGTTGTTTTAACAGTTCTTCACGCTGGTGGAAAATTTGATAAAGATACTTATAAGGTTTCTGGTGGACTTCATGGTGTTGGGGTTTCTGTTGTAAATGCATTATCAAAACACTTAAAAATGACTATTTATAGAGAAGGAAAAGTTCATTATCAAGAGTTTAAATGTGGTATTCCTCAAGGTGTATTAGAAGTTATTGGTGAAAGTCCAAGAAAAACTGGAACAACAATTGAATTCTTAGCTGATGATTCTATTTTTGAAGTAAATACTTATGATTTTTCAATTCTTGCAAAAAGATTTAGAGAAGTTGCTTACTTAAATAATTTTATTACTATTACTTTAGACAATGAAGTTACAAAAACAAAAGAAGTTTTCCATTTTGAAGGTGGAATTAAACAATTTGTTGAAGATTTAAATAAAGATACTGCTATTTGTGACTCAATGGCATTTTCTGACAAAGTTGATGATGTTGAAGTTGATATTGCATTAATGTATAACACTACATATACAGAAAAAACAATTTCTTTTGTAAATAATATTAGAACAATTGATGGTGGAACACACGAAGCTGGTTTTAAAGCTGGACTTACAAGATCAATAGTAAAATATTTAAATGCAAATGCAGCAGCAAGAGAAAAAGATACAAAAATTACAGGTGATGATGTAAGAGAAGGTTTAATTGCTATTATTTCTGTAAAAGTTCCAGAACCACAATTTGAAGGTCAAACTAAAGGTAAATTAGGTTCTTCTTATGTAAAACCAATTTGTCAAAAACTAACAGGTGATATGTTAGATAAATACTTTGAGGAAAATCCAACACAAGCCAAAGCTGTAATGGAAAAAGCTTTAATGGCAGCAAGAGGTAGAGAAGCAGCTAAAAAAGCTAGAGATTTAACTAGAAAAAAAGATGCTATGACAGTTGGAACACTTCCTGGTAAATTAGCTGAATGTCAATCTAAAGATCCTGCTATTAGAGAATTATATCTGGTGGAAGGGGATTCTGCTGGTGGTTCTGCTAAACAAGGTAGAGATAGAGTTTTCCAAGCAATTTTACCACTTAAAGGTAAAATCTTAAATGTTGAAAAATCAAGACTAGATAAAATTTTAAAATCTGATGAAATTAGAAATATGATTACTGCAATTGGTTGTGGAATTGGTGAAGATTTTGATGAAGAAAAAATTAGATATCACAAAATTATAATCATGACAGATGCTGATGTTGATGGATCTCATATTCAAACTTTATTATTAACATTCTTCTTTAGATTCTTAAGACCAATTGTTGATAAAGGTTATTTATACATAGCTCAACCACCTTTATACAGATATAAAAAAGGTAAAAATGAAACTTATTTAAAAGATGATACTTCATTATCTAATTTCTTAATTGAAAATGGTTTAGAATCATTTACTTTTGAAGGTTTAGGATATAACGATTTACTTGATTTATTTAAAACTGTTTCAAGATATAGAGGAATGCTTTCTCAATTAGAAAAAAGATATTCTTTAGTTGAAGTATTAAAACATTTAATTGAAAATTCTGATTTAGTTAATTTAGAATTTCCAAAACTTTATGAAGTGGTAAAAGGTTTCCTTGAAGATAAAGGTTATAATATTTTATCAAAAAGTATTACTGATGATAAAATTCAATTATTTGTTCAAACAAATGAAGGTTTAGAAGAATTGATTATTGATGATGAATTATTTGCAAGTCCTTATTTTAGTGAAGCAACTTATATTTATAGTAGATTAGTTGATAGAGATTTAACTGTATTTGAAGGTAGAGATTTACTTGATATTTTAGATGAAATTGAATCATTATCAAAAAAAGGTGCTTATATTCAAAGATATAAAGGTCTTGGAGAAATGAATCCAGATCAATTATGGGAAACAACAATGATTCCTGAAAATAGAAGACTTTTAAGAGTTAAAGTTGAAGATGCAGAGATTGCTTCTGATACATTTACATTATTTATGGGTGATGAAGTTGAACCAAGAAGAAACTATATTGAAGAGCATGCTAAAGATGTTGAACATCTAGATGTTTAAAATATTATAAACTTATAGTTATAAAAAGATTTATTCTTTTTATAACTCAGGATATTTACATGTATTTTTTTTTTAAAATTTTCTTATTTTTTTTCTTATTCTCCTCTTATTCTTTTGCACAAAATGAAATAAACTATAAGGGAAAATTTGGTTATTTAGCTAACTTATCTTCTACAATAAAATATAATAATTCCCAAGAAGCATTAAGAATTATTGTTAACGACTTTTCAAAGACAATAAATTCGGAATTTGATTTAATTTTATATAATACTTATGATGAATTGATAACTTCTTATAAAAATAATCAATTAAATATTATGGCTGTTAGACCAAAACACTATTTAGAAAATATGGAATTAATTGATAATTTGAGCACTAAATTTTTTATTTTAACTGATGGGAAAGATATAAAATTAGATAATTTGTATTTAGTTTCAAATAGTGAAAAAAAAATCAAAGATATAAAATCACTTGATAAAAAAAAAGTTTTAATCAAAGATAATGAATATTTATCTCAAATATATTTTGGATATTTAACTTCAAAATATAAAATTAATTCAAATAATATAACTCATATTGATAAATTTAACACTGCTTTACTTAAAGTTTTTTTTGGTGAGTACGATGCTTGTGTAGTACCTTCGTATGTATATAATACTATGCTTGAATTAAATCCTAGTATGAAAAAGAAACTAATGATTTTAGATAAAAGTCCAAAAATATTTTCAAATAATATTATAAGTATTAGTAAAAATAATAGTAAAGATGATTTAGAAAAATTAATAGATGCTATTAATAAATTCAAATTAACGGTAAAAAAAGATGAAATTTTTAATTTATTAAGAGTAAGTGATATGTTTTTTTTAGATAATAATGAAATTAATGTACTAAGAAATTTTTATTTAGAATATAAAAGACTAACTAAAAATGAAAAATAAACTTTTTTTAAAGATTTATATACCAATTTTATCAATAATGATTTCTATATTATTTTTATATGGATACGTAAACTTTAATGATCAGAAAAATTCTTATTTAAAGATTATGGAAACTCAAACGGAAGCTATTTTAAAATCAAATATTTTATTAAATATTCAATATATCTTATCTGATGATAAAGCACAATTAATATCAAAATCTATAGAACTATTAAAAGATAATAACACTATAAAATATTTAATTTTTGATAAAAATAATGATTTTAAATTAAATATTTTAAAAGATAAATTTACTATTTCAGATTTTTTAGAAGATGAGTTTAAAAATATTCTTGATGAAAATATAAAATACAAGATTTTAAAATCAAAATTGTATGAAGATAAAGTTTTCCACTACATTTATGAGATTAAAATTTCTAAATATAAATGGGGTTTTGTTCATATAGGAATATCTTTAAATGAATATTATAATCAATTGAGTAATATTTATAAAAAATTTTTATTGATTACTTTTTTTTCTATATTTATTTTAGCAATTATTATTTACTATTTTGTTAGATGGATTACTATTCCAATTACTGAGCTTACTTTATTTGTAAATAAAATTTCTAAGGGAGAATTTATTGAGATTGATGATGTTGGAGATGATGAAATTTCCCAATTAAAAAAAGATTTTAACGTTATGGTTAGATACTTAAAGAAAAGTAAGCAACAAGAAGTTCTTTTATTTCAACAAACAAAAATAGCTCATATGAGCGATATGCTAAATAATATTGCCCATCAATGGAGACAACCTTTATCTGTAATTACTGTGGGGTTGAGTGGTATAAAGTTAAAAAAAGATTTAAATATTTTGACTGATGAAGATTTTAATTCTGCCTATGATTTAATAATGAAAAATACAAATAGCCTAACAGAAACAATCGATATTTTTAATAAACATACTGAAAAAGAGAATTTTATTGAAGTGATTTATGCAAATAAATTAGTTAAAGATATAATCTTATTAAACAACGAATTATTACAAAAAAATTTTATCAATATTGAACTAAAATTATTAGCTAATGATATAACTATGGAAACAATCCCAAATATTCTCTCTCAAGTAATTACAAATATTTTGTTAAATGCAAAAAAAGTATTTAAAAAGAACAATATAAGTAAGAAAATAGTGGAAATTTCACTTATAGATCATAAAGATACTTTGTGTATAAATATAGAAGATAATGCAGGGAATTTAGATGATACTACTTTAGATAAAATATTTGAACCCTACTTCACTGGCAATACTAAATATAAAGGTGTTGGAATTGGTTTATTTTTATCGTTTGATATGATAATAAAAAATTTAAAAGGTACTTTATCAATAGAAAATGGTAAATCAGGAGCTAGATTTACCATTAACATTCCAAAAAGTATAAAATAAAAAATTTAAATTTTTTTAGAAAATTTGTCTGTGTGAGCGAAAATTTTCCCTCTTTTTCTTAATATATTATTTACAATATGATATCCATGATTTAATGCAATTGCTATTGAACCACCCGATTTAAAGGCAATATCACCTGCAACATAAACATCTTTTGCAGTAGTTTCGTGATGTTCATCAAATATTGGTTTTTCATCAACATCAACTTCAATACCGCAGCTTTTTAAGAAATCAACAGGTGTAGTTCCTCCAATAGCATAGATTATTCTGTCATATAAAACACTAAATCCATCTGTAAATTCAACTTTTACTTTTCCAGATTCATTTTCTAGTGAAATAATATCTGTATTCATTCTAAGTCTTAATTTTTCTTCACCATTAAATTTTTTTAGTAGATTTTCATTTATTTCATTTAGTCTTGAAAATTCAGCTTTTCTATAAACTAAAGTTACATTATTATTTTGTTCTGCTAAATCATAAGCATATTCAGCAGCAGAATTTCCACCACCTACAACTAAGATTTTTTCATTTGATGAACATTTGTCAAGATTGAAGTTTACTTGAGCCTTGATTGATGGAGGTATTTTATATGATGGTTTATTTGGTTTACCCATTTTACCAATTGCAATAATTGCATTTTTAGTTCTTATAACACCAGTTGAAGTATGAACTTCAAGTAAACCACTCGTTGTATTTCTAATAATTTTTTCAACTTCAGTATTAAATCTTGAATCAATTCTTTCGCTATCTAAAAGATTATTAAAGTAGTCAAGTGTAGTTTCTTTAGTTCCATCATAAAATTCAACATTACCTTGCAAAGTAGTTACTTGACCTTTATAATCTTTATCAACTCTCTTATTATCTTTATAGAATTTTCTAATTGTATTTGAGTGATTATCAGATTTTTCTATAAGTAAAATCTCCCCAATATTATGTGCAGCAGATTCAATAGCAGAACCAATCCCACCAGGACCTCCACCAATAATTACAATGTCATATATTTTATTTTCCATAAGTCTCTCTTTTTAAATTTTAGTTTTAGTTTGTTTTAGTTTGATTTAGTAGGAAATTATACTCAAATCTTTGCATTTTATCAATTAGTAACACTTGTAAGTGTTTTTTGGATAAAATGGCCTAAAATTAATATTATAGAAGGTTATTATAGATATGGAAATGAAATACGGTGAAAGAGAAATTATTGAATTTGATATTAATAAAGAAGAAAATTTTTGGCCAAATAATCATGAAAAAGATTATGTAATAAAAATTGAATTACCAGAATTTATGGCTAAATGTCCAAGAAGTGGCTATCCAGATTTTGCAACAATTTATTTAGAATATACTCCAAATAAAAGAGTAATTGAATTAAAAGCATTAAAAATTTATATTAATTCTTTTATGATTAGAGAAGTTTCTCATGAAAACTCTGCAAATGAAATTTTTGATACTTTATATTCAAAATTAGAACCAAAATGGATGAAAGTTGTTGCAGATTTTAAACCAAGAGGAAATGTTCACACTGTTATTGAAATAGATAGCGCAAAAATGTAAGGAATTATACCTTGGAAAGATTAGTTACAACTTCACAAGCTGCTGAAATATTAGGCTTATCTTTACAAGGTGTACATTATAGAATAAAAAAAAATCAATTAAAATCAGTAAAACAATCAGGTAAAACTTTTGTTTATATTTCTGATGAGATACCAATCACAAATACTACAAATAGTACTAATAATCAAAAAATTAAAGTTGAACCAGTAATAAGTCAAAACACAAATCAAAATAATTATTCAGATGCAGTAATTGAAGGTAAAAACGAACAAATTGTATTACTTAAAAAATCATTGAAATGGATGAAAAGACAATATATATCTGAAATTTCTAGATTAGAAAAAAATCAAAAAAGAATCATTGATGTATTTAATTCAGAAATAAAACTTTTACAAAGTGCCTTTAATGAAATGCGTTCAATTTATAAACCTCAAATACAAGCGCAAAGAGAATATGAGCCACAAAAAGAAGAGATTAAATTTATATCTTTAAAAGATTTTTTTGTTTTTATGAAAAGAAACAATAAAAGTGAGCAAGAAATAAAATATACAATTTTTAGAGCTATAAAAAAAGGTGATAAAAGGTTTATTTATAATAAGGTTGATAAAAAATTATTGATTTTAGATGCTGATTTTATGGATTTAATTTAAAATTAGGCAAAAAAAAAGAGTGCATAAGCACTCTTCTCCAGATACCCAAACACAACATTAAAAAAGGTGCCTTGCTATGTTCCCATCCTGGGGCGTTGTCTTTAATAACACTTGTAAGGGTCTAAAGAAGAGCATTGAAAATACCAAGATATTCTCAGTGTTCTTCTTTTCAGACCGGAATTATATCTTATATTTCTTTAATTTATAATAAATTAATTTTCTTATGTAGATTTAGATGTATAATACGTTTTTAATTGAAAGAAGAGAATTTTATTTTGACAAAGAATTTTAGTTTAATTGGTATATTTTCATTGATATTTGCAATGTTTATTTGGGCTAGTTCATTTATTGCATTAAAATCAGCAATGAATGATTTGGAGCCTTTCACGGTAATTTTTTTAAGAATGTTTGTTGCATCTTTGTGTTTTGTTTATTTTATAAAACAATTTTTAAAATATGACTTTTCAAAAAAAGATATAAAATATATTGTTTTACTTGCTATATTTGAGCCTTGTTTATATTTTATATTTGAAGCAAAAGCCCTTCAACTAACATCAGTATCACAAGTTGGAATGATAACTTCACTTTTACCAATCATCGCAGCTATGGCTGCAGGATATTTTTTAAAAGAGATTATTACAAAACAACTTATTTTTGGTTCATTAATTGCTATGAGTGGTGCAATATATTTAAGTTTACAAGCTCAAACTACAATTGCAGCTCCAAATCCTTTATTAGGTAACTTTTTTGAGTTTTTAGCAATGGTTTGTGGGGCTGGTTATACTATTACAGCTAGATATTTAAGTAATAAATATTCAGCATTATTTATAACTGCTATTCAAGTTTTTATTGGAGCAATATTTTTCTTTCCGTTTTTTATATATGAATTAAACATGGGAAGTTCAGATTTTACTTTAAATGCAATTTTATGGACGGTTTATTTAGGTGTTGTTGTAACTTTGGGTGGTTATGGTTTATATAATTATGCACTTACAAAAATAGAGGCTTCAAAAGCTGCTGTATTTGTATATTTAATTCCTGTTTTTACAGTGATTTTAGCTTTTTTTGTTTTGGATGAAACTCTCTCACCTTTAGAATTACTCGCTTGTTTTACGATATTATTTGGTGTATTTATTTCAGAAGTTTCGGTCTCTTGGTTTAAAAAGAGAAGATGATTTATCTAGTATTATTTGGCTCTGCTTTTATATCAGCAACGCTTTTTCCTTTAGGAAGCGAAGCACTTTTAATTTATGATATAAAACAGGGTTATAATATTTACTTACTTTTATTTTTTGCTACACTTGGAAATAGTTTAGGTTCTGTTGTAAACTATTATTTAGGACTAAAAGGTGAAGAGTATTTAGTTCACAAAAAGCTAATAAATGAGAAATATATAAAAGTCTCTAAAAAGTTTTTTGACAAATTTGGGGCTTTTTCACTTCTGTTTTCATGGGTTCCTATTATTGGAGATCCAATTACTTTAGTAGCTGGTATTTTAAAATATGATTTTAAAAAGTTTTTAGTTTTAGTTGTTATTGCTAAATTTTCAAGATATTTATTTTTAGCAATGATTATTTAAAGCAAACACGCAAAAGCGTATTTACTTTAGAAGTTTAAAAATCAGATACATTACTATGTGATTGCCTAGCATCCATACCAATTTCTATTTTAAATTTTTGTTCTTTAACTTCAGGTAGCATCAAGCCCTTTTTCTTATGTTCTCTAATCTTATAAGTTCCTGCTTCATTTCCACTTGCATAATAAGTGTTGAAATCAGTAGTATAAGGCATATCCCAAACAATAGCTCCTACAGTTGGACAAGCTTCCGCACATCTTGGAGCGTCAGCGTGGTCAACACATTCAACACAAGATTCTGGTTTTACATAAAAAATTCCACCATTTGGATTTTTTTCATTACTATCATCTAATATTGCTGCAACTGGACATTCAGGAGCACATGCCTCACAACTTATACATTCTTTTGTAATTTGAACTGCCATTTTTTATCCTTTTTATAAAAATATAACAATGCTAATGCAAATAGTGTTCCATAAAATTAATTTGCTATTTTTTTATAAACAATCTCTTTATTTAACTCATCTTTTTTTTCTTTTGCATAGATTAAATCAACTTCTTTTTCTTTTGCAATAAACTCTTTTGTTATGATACATTTTTCTAGGTTTTCTTCTGATGGCATAGTATATTGAAGTGGTAGCATAATACCTTCGATAATACCTCTTAAGCCTCTAGCTCCTACATCTTTTTCCACTGCAATTTCTGCAATTTTCTCTAAGGCTTCATCTGTAAATTCTAATTCAACTCCATCAAGTTCAAATAGTATTTCATATTGTTTTATAATTGCATTTTTTGGTTCTTTTAAAACTCTTATTAAATCCTCTTTTGAGAGTTTATTTAGTTCAGCAATTACGGGAATTCTTCCTATAAATTCAGGAATTAAACCAAAAGAAATTAACTCTTTTGCTTCTATTAATTTTTTTTCATCTGTTGTATCTTCTTTTTTCAAAAATCCCATCTTAGGAGCTTTTTTACTTTTTTTAATACTATCATCTTCCCTTAATCCAACAAAAGCACCACCACAAATAAATAGTACGTGAGTAGTATCAAATAATATAGTTTCAGCACTAGAGTTTTTTCTACTTCCTTTTACTGGAACATAAACTTCTGCACCTTCTAAGATTTTTAAAAGTCCTTGTTGAACTCCTTCACCACTAACATCCCTGCCACTTGTTGAACTTTCACTTTTATTTGCAATTTTATCTATTTCATCAATATAGACTATTCCTCTTTTTGCTTTTTCCAAATCAAAATCAGCACTTGCTAATAGCCTTGATAAAATAGACTCAACATCTTCTCCCACATAACCAGCCTCTGTTAGTGCTGTGGCATCTGCTATTGCAAAAGGTACATCCATAATTCTTGCAAGTGATTTTGCCAAAAGTGTTTTACCACTTCCTGTTGGTCCTATTAGCATTATGTTTGATTTTTCTATTTCGACATTCTTTACAACAGGTTTATCTATTCTTTTATAGTGGTTATATAAAGCTACTGCCAATACTTTTTTTGCATCAATTTGTCCAATAACATAATCATCTAAATGTTCTTTTATTTTTATAGGAACACTAAGACCTTTTTGGAACTCTTTTTTACTATCTTTTATAAGCTCTTTTTCTAAAACTTTTGAACACATTGAAATACACTCATCACAAATATGAGATGCTTCACTTGAAAATATTTTTTTTACTTCGGTAATTTCTTTACCGCAAAAATCACAATTTGTAGTTTCATTCATAATCTTTTATAAATTTATCAATACCCATATTTAAACTGCTTAAATTATGAGTTTTAATAAATTTATCCTCTTTTTTAGTTAATTCCTCTTTGTTTAGTATTGCAATACCACCTTTTAAACCAACTGTTATTTCATTTGCTACCATCCTAAAAGTATCTTTTGAAAAGTCAACTCCTAAAAATAGGTATTCCTTATCTTTTCTAAGATCCTTAAGTAGTGGTGGCAATGCATAACCACCCATTGCTTCTGTTAACCAATCAACAAAATCAGCATCTGAAATTATAAAATTCATCTCTGGTTTATTTGAACCCATTGGTTTAAATAAAATTGGGAAATCAGTTGTTAAATCTTCTTTATAAACTCTTGTATATGTTTTTTCATTTAGATCATATTTATATATCAGAAATCTATCCCAATCAGCCCCAATTCTTGAAACTCCAGTTATCAAAAAATGTTCAACATCACTATAAATTTTTTGTAAACTATCATCCATATTTGTATCGATAATATATTTTGGTTTGATTTGATTTAGCCATTTATAAACAAAAGGTATTTCATACTCTTTTGATGAATATATATGGTTTGTCATTTGTACAATAAATTCTCTACCTTTTCTTTGTTCTAAACTCATGGCAGCACGACTATATTCATACATAAGTCTAGGACTCATTGCCCGTCCATTATTGAGGGCTAAAATCATTGAATCACTATCAAATGGTAAAGTAGAACCATCCTTAGTAACAACATCTTTGAATACTCCCATCCCTAAAAAAGGAATCAAAGAACCATTTTTTAATTTTTCTACTATATCTTCCATTATATATCCTATAGTAATATTTACTTATGAATATGCAAATAATGTTCCTTTTGAGAATATATTAAAATCTATTAGTGGCATCCTACTCCTGTATAAGTTTGATATGCTTTATTAAGTTCGGCTCTTATTCTTTCAATATCAAAAGAATTTTCTAATTTTTCAGGCATATCAATATGATAAATAGCACCGTCTTTACCTATTAAAAAAAGAGCTTTTGTTAGTTTATTTTCTAAATTGCCACTAACTATTTTTGTTCCATACATCTCTCCAAACTCATCATTGATATCAAAAATTGGAATGATTTTCTTAAATTTATATGGAATTTCTATTTGTTCATTAAATATTATATATGTTGTAATATCCACAACAGCAGAGTTCATAAAATTATCAAAATCTATAATTTCATCTTTGAATTCCTCATATAAAGGATAAGAGATAAATATTTGGATATTTCTATTTCCAGCTGTTTTTTTTACTTCAATTAGATCATTATTTAAATTTAAAGCTTCAAAGTTTTCAGCACTGTAACCAATATCTATAAAATCATCAGTAAGTAATGATTCTTCATTGTTGTATGTAATTTTAGATTTCATATTTTTTTATTTTATACCCTATTTGTCTAAGAGTTATTCCTAACTCTGTTGCTGCATTTGATTGATTAAAATTGTTATTTTCAAGTGCATCCATAATTGCTTCTTTTTCTAAATCTTCTAAAGTTTTACTCTCTTTTGCAATTGGTTTATAATCACTTTTTAGTTTTTGATCATTAAGAGCTGGAAGTAAAAGAAGCATATCGTATTTACTAATACCATCTTCATTTCCCATAAGTACAATACGTTCGAGAGTATTTTCAAGCTCTCTTACATTTCCAGGCCAAGGATAAGAACAAAGTGCATCCATAGCTTCATCTGTTATGGTTACCATTTTTTTATGATTTTTGATTGATTTTTCAAGGAAAAAGTTTACAAGTTGTTTTATGTCTTCACCTCTTTCTCTAAGAGGTGGTAAATCAATTGGAATTACATTTAATCTATAATATAAATCTTCTCTAAATTCTCCATCTTTTACCATTTGTTCTAGGTTCCTATTTGTTGCTGCAACTAGTCTTACATTTACTTTTATAGTTTTACTTCCACCAACTCTTTCAAACTCTCTTTCTTGCAAAACTCTTAATAGTTTTACTTGGGCAGAAGCACTTATGTCTCCAATTTCATCTAAAAATAGAGTTCCTCCATCTGCAAGTTCAAATCTTCCTTTTCTTGTCTCTCTTGCATCTGTAAAGGCACCTTTTTCATGACCAAATAACTCACTTTCAAGTAAAGTATCAGTTATGGCTGCACAATTTAATTTTATAAATGGCTCCTCAGCTCTTTTACTTCTTTTATGAATAGCAGATGCTACGAGTTCTTTTCCTGTACCAGTTTCACCTCTAACTAATACAGTAACATCAGATTGTGCGATTCTTTGTATCACTTTGAAAACTTGTTCCATTTTTGGGCTATCTCCAATAATATCTCCAAAGTTGTGTACTTTTGAATCCCACTCCATTTTATAGTAAAGTTTTAATTCTTCTAGTCTTTCTTTCTCTTTTTGGTTTAGTTGAAAAGAGTAAATAGTTTGGGCAAAAATAGAACTTACAATTGTTAAAATTCTAACTGTATCATCAAGTTCAATCTCTGCTGTTTTGGTGATAACAGCTCCCATTACACCTATTGCTTCATTGTCAATCATAAGTGGAACTGCAACATAAGATTTTCCGTTGTAGTCTCTTTTCCCTGATTTATTTAAAAACAAAGAGTTATTATGAATATTTTCTACCACTACTGGCTCTTTTGATAGTGCAGCTTGACCTGTTGCTCCTTCACCAATTTTGTAAGTTGATAGATTTTTTTGAAATTTTGATAACTCTACAGAAGCAAATACACTTAACATCTCGTCATCTAATGTATGAACTACACAATTTTCTAAGCTTAGAGTATTTTTCAAAATTCTCATAGATTTTTCCAATGATGTTTGCAAATCATAGTGATTTGAAATTATCATTGATATTTCGTGTAGTGTAGCCAATTCTCTAATAGTAAGGCAGCTCATACAAGCAGTTTTATCAAACATATTTTACTCCTTGATCATGGTCAATATTATTAATAATTATAACAATAAATAGGTATTCATTTTTAAATAATATGTATATTTATTATTCAACAATTTAATCTGCAATTTTCTTGCAAACCTCTTCTTTTGGTAGTTTTTTCTCACCTGGCTTTATCCACCAAGTTTCTCCATTTGATAAAGTAACTTCTCCACCCCAATTTGATTCTTCATCAAACTCTATTTCTTCTATTGTCTCTTCCATATCTTTTTTTGGAAAATAAAAATATAATTTTCCTTCATTTTCTCTAAGCATAACTTTCGCCATAATTTCTCCTTTTTTAATCTTTATTTATAAATATATTTTTTATAAATTTTAAAATATCATTCTCTTTAAATGAAATTTTAAAAAAACCTTTTTTTAATTCTTTGATTAAAAAACTTCTATCAAAAGTACTTGAAATATCAGGATAGTCCTCTCTGAAATGTGCACCCCTACTCTCAACTCTTTTTTGAGCACTTAAGATTATTGCTTCTGATATTTCAAGGGCATTTCTAAGTTCTAAAATACTTGAAAGCTCCACATTATTGTTTTTCTCTTTGGAAATACAATGAAGTGTATATGAGATTTGTCTTAGGTATTTTACATAATCAAAAGCATGGATTAAACTCTGTTCATTTCTAATTATTCCAACTTTTTCAAAAAGGCATTTTCCAAGTGAAACCCTTATGGCATTGAAGTTCTTAGTTGTTTCTCCTTTAAATATAAAGTCAATCATATTTATGTCATTTACAACTACATTATAATCAATAGGTGAGTATTCATTTTGCTTTGCGTACTCTTTTGCATTTAATCCTGCAAGTTCACCAAAAACAGTACCTTCAAGTAAAGAATTACCTCCAAGTCTATTTGCTCCATGAACACTATTTGAAGCCATTTCTCCACAAATAAATAAGCCTTTTATTTCACTTTTTGTCATATTTACTTCAACCCCTCCCATTGTATAGTGGGCAACTGGTTTTATTTCAAGTAGTTCTTCACTTAAGTCTGTGTCCCATTGTATTAGGGCTGTGTTATAAAGAGACGGGAGTTTTGTTTTGATTTCTTCAACTCCAAGATGTCTTAAATCTATAAAAATTTTTTTGCCTTCAATCTCTTCTTTTAAAATAGCCCGTGCTACATTATCCCTAGTATCAAGTTCATTTACAAATCTTTTCCCTTCACTATTTATTATATATCCACCCTCACCTCTTGCAGCTTCTGTTATAAGGTAGTTTGTTTTAGCAAATCCAGTTGGATGAAACTGTATAAATTCCATATCTTTTAAACACAAACCAGCTCTTAAACAAACTGCTAATAAATCTCCAGTATAATCGGGCGCATTTGTTGAATAACCTCTATAAATACCTGCATATCCACCACCTGCTAAAATTACTGCTTTAGATGGATAAACAATTATTTGTGAATTTTCTTTATTTAAAGTAATTATTCCACTTACCTTATCTTGATATTTTGCAATATTTAAAACAAAGTTATTTGGTAAAAAAGTTATACCAATAGATTTTGCTTTTTTAATTAATGCCATTGTTATAGCACTTCCAGTTTTATCTCCTACATAACATGTTCTATTTGATTTTCCACCACCAAAAGGTCGTTGAGCTATATTCCCTTCTTCATCTCTATCAAAACTAACACCATAATCAACAAGTTTTTCTATTATATGTGAGGCTTGTTTGCACATATAAGTTATTGCTTTTTTATTTCCTAATTTTTTTGCAGAGTTTAAAGTATCTTGGATATGTTCGTTTAACTCTTTTGTATCATTTGGATCAAGGACTGCATTTATTCCACCACTTGCCATTGAAGAGTTTGATTTAAAAATATTTCCTTTTGTTATAAGAGCTACTTTGTTTTGTTCGTCTTTGGCTTCAATTGCAGCCATTAATCCTGCGATTCCACCACCAACTACTATGACATCATAAATCATTTTAAACTCGATACATTAAATCGTATTTTGCTCTAGAAGTTGCACTTACTTTGGTAATCTCTAAATTCTTTTTAATATGAATAGGAACTTTTGATGCAAAAAGTGAACTAATAAGCCCTGGAGTTGAACGTACAAATTGAAGAGCTAATTGAATATCATTTTCTAAAATCATAGATGAATCAAGTAAATAGCCAGTCTCAGCTTTAAATGAATTTTTAAAAAGATTCATTTGAAGAAGGGATGAACTTGAAATGACACCTATTTTTAATCTATGGGCAGCTTGTAAAAGTGTACACTCCTCACTTTTTACACTTTGTGTTGGCATAGTATAAATAGAAGTTTTAGCCATATTAAAAGGTGTTTGGATGTATTTAAAATTATGATTTTCTCCACCAACTTTAATGGCAATTTTTACTAAATCCTCTAAATTTATATGTTCATTTGAGTTTTTATCATTTATAAAAGCATTCCAAACAGCTACTCCATAAGATTTTATAAATCCTTGGCTAACCATTTTTTCAAATCTTTTGAAAATATTTTCAATTTTTTTTAGAAAACCTTTATATCCATATTTTAAAATTTGCATTTCTGGATTATGTAAAAAATAAATATCAAGAGATTTTACTCCAAGATTTTCAATAGATTTTTTACAAGACCACTCTAAATAATCAGGAGTCATACAATGTTGATCTAATTCTATATCTTCTAATGTAGCTAGTGAATTATTAATTATATTTTCTTCTATCCATGTATATGGATTTTTTGGAAATGGATATTCAAGTTGAATAAAACCACCCTTTGAACATATAATTAATTCTTCTCTTTTTACAATTCCTTCTTCAAATAATTCTTTTAATGCAATAGCAATCTCTTTTTCGCTTTGTCCATATCTATAGTTACTTGCTGTATCTATTAGATTTACACCATTTTTTATAGCTTCTTTCACACCTTCAATATAATGAAAAACATAGTTTTCTTCTTTATATGGTTCTTTATTAAAAGTTCCAAGTCCTAGTTTTGAAAAAACTAAATTATTGTGTTTGATATAAAAATCTTTATAGTGAGAGAATTTTTTTGCAAAGTTGTAGGTTGCATCAAATGTAGCTATCATGACTCTAACTCTTTTTTATTTTGGTAAAAGATAATACCAGCTGTGTAAACTGTCAAAATAGTTGGTAATATAAAAGATTCCATAGATTTTCCTAATAATAAGGGATAAAATCTTTTTTATCCCTTATTTCAATATTTAAAGGCTTGAAAATCTATATGCAAGAAGTGTTCCATAACTAAAAAAGTTTTATGGAACTAAATATCCAAAATTTTTGAAAATAGTTTTTGCACTATTTGAAAGTATAAAATCATAAAATGCTTTTACTTCAAGGTTATCTTTTGCATTATTGATGATTACTATTCCTTGGTTTATTGGAGTGTAAAGTTTTGGATCTACATCTATCCAATTTATATCTTTCTTATACTGAGACATTTTTGGACTATAAAGAGATGATTTAGCTATAAATCCTAAATCAGCTGCTGTTGTGGTATAAGTTACCGTTTGAGAAATTGATTCTGCATAAATTAGCTTACTTTTTATTTCTTCATATACTTTCGCATTTTGCATAGCTTGAAGTGCTGCTTTCCCATATGGTGCAGTTTTTGGATTTGCTATTGCTATTTTTTCTATATTTTTATCTTTTACAAGATTTATCCCTTGAGAAAAATCTTTTTTTGTTGAGCACAATATTGCAAGGCTTCCTTGAGCATAGATTACAGGTTTTGTAATAGCTATCTTATCTTCATATAAACTATTTGGGTATTTCATATTCGCTGCCATAAAGATATTGTATGGAGCACCATTTTTAATTTGAGCAGTTAGTTTTCCACTACTTCCAAGTGTTACTAATACTTTTGTGTGAGGGTTTGTTTTATTAAACTCTTTTATCAAATCATCTATTGCATAACTAACATTTGCTGCAACTGCTATATTTATTTGAGAAGCGTAAATAAAACTATTAAATAAAATTAGTAAGAGTAAGTGAAATTTCATATTTTCATCCTTTGGTTATATCTTTATGTATATAACGCTATTTAAAAAAAATTCAACCTAAGTTGAATAAAAATAATACCGTTATATATCTTAATATATAATGATATAAAACTAGAAGAATTTCTTCTAGTTTCAAATTATCTTACAGAATCGAAGAAGTAATCAGTTTCTGCGATATCTTTTGTTTCTTCATCTAATTGGTCTAAAATACCATTTGTAATCCAAGTTAAAAGATTGATACCACCTTCATATCCACTAATTGAATATCTATGTAAGTGATGTCTAGCAAATATTGGGAAACCAATTCTAATTAAAGGAATTTTTGTATCTCTATATAATTCTTTTCCGTAAACATTTCCAATCATAAAGTCAACAGGTTCTGTATATAATAAACTTCTTAGGTGCCATAAATCTTTCCCACCCCAAATATTACATTCATCTGCTCTATTTGATTTAGCTAAGATTGCTTTCATATCATCTTCCCAACCTTTTCTTGGTGCATTATTACATACTATATGAGTTGGAATTGAACCCATTTCTACTAAGAAAGAAACCATTCCTAATAAGAAATCAGGATCTCCCCAAATTGCGATTTTTTTAGCGTGCATATATGGATATGAATCTTGCATTGCATCAACTAATCTTGCTCTTTGGTTTTTTAATTCTTCTGGAACTTCTTTACCAGTAAGTTCAGCTAATTTCATAATAAATGCATCTGTTCCACTTAAACCAATTGGATTACAAGTAACGAAGTCTTGTTTCCATTTGTTTTTAATAGTTTTTGCAGTTACTATTGAAGAATATTTTTGTAAAGAGATAGTTGCTTTTGCATTTATAGCTGTTTTAGCAACACTCATAGGAGTACCACCAGCGTATAATTTATACTCTCCAGCTCCTGTGTCCCATTGTTCTTCATGGTCACCTAACATTACAATTTTGTCAGAGAACATTTTTGAGATTTTTTTAACTTCTTTTAATGACCCTAAATATGGTTCAAAACCAGGAATGATATTGATTCTTTCCTCATCTAAAACTCTTTCACTTCTTTCAGGATTTAACTGTTCTAAAGTTGCTTTCATCATATTATCATAACCAGTAATATGAGAACCAACAAAAGATGGAGTATGAGCAAAAGTGATTAAAGTATCATCTAATTCACCCTCCGCATCTTCTCTCGCACCTGTAACAAAAGCATTTAAGTCATCACCAATAACTTCTGCCATACAAGTAGTAGATACTGCAATATGCTCAGGTTTATATAAAGCATTACAGTTTCTTAAACCATCTTTCATATTTGCAAGCCCACCAAATACTGCTGCTGATTCAGACATTGAATCAGATACACAAGGAGTTGGTTCTTTAAAGTGTCTTGTAAAATAAGTTCTAAAGTATGCAACACATCCATGACTTCCATGAACATAAGGCATAGTATTTTCAAATCCAAGACCAACCATAACAGCACCTAAAGGTTGACAAGCTTTTGCAGGATTTACTGTAATTGCTTCTCTTGCTAAATTTTTTTCTCTATATTCCCACGATTCTGTCCACTTTTGAATTTCTGCAACTCTTTCAGGAGCAATCGCTCCTGCTGCACTTTCAAACTCTTTTTTATTTTTTAAAACTTCTTGATATTCTGGCTTTAAAAATAGTTTTTGTCCGTTTACTATATTATCTATATCTTGCATAACTGTTCTCCTTACGCTTCTTTTTCCCATGGAGCTTTAGTATGATCCCACACCGGTGAGTTAATAGCTAAGTCCATATCTTTTGCAAAAATAGCAAATGCATCATAACCATGATAAGGTCCTGAGTAATCCCAAGAGTGCATCTGTCTAAATGGCAATCCCATTTTTTGGAACACATATTTTTCTTTTACTCCAGCAGCAACTAAATCTGGTCTTAATTTTTTAACAAACTCTTCAAGCTCATATTCATTTGCATCATCGTAAATAAGTGTTGATCTTTCAATTTCATCTTTAGTTCTTTTATAATCATCCCCATGTCCAAACTCATAACCCGTTCCGATGATTTCCATTCCTAAATCTTCATATGCTCCAATAACGTGTCTAGGTCTTAATCCCCCAACATAAAGCATAACTTTTTTACCCTCTAACATAGGTCTATATTTAGCAATAACGGCATCAGTCATAGCAGTATATTTAGCAATAACAGCTTCAGTTTTTGCTTGAATCGTTTCATCAAAAAATGCTGCAATTTTTCTTAAACTTTCAGTAGTTTTAGATGGTCCAAAGAAGTTATATTCTAACCAAGGTACATTGAATTCTTGTTCCATATGTCTTGCTATATAATTCATTGATCTATAACAGTGAAGTAAGTTTAATTTAGATTTTGGTGCGATTGATAACTCTTTATACGTTGCATCCCCTGACCATTGAGCAATAACTCTAAGTCCCATTTCTTCTAAAATGATTCTTGTTGACCAAGCATCTCCACCGATGTTGTAATCTCCAATAATAGATACATCATAAGGAGTTGATTCGAAATCTTTTCTATAAGAAGTATCTGGCATAACGTGATCTCTAATCATATCATTTGCAATATGGTGACCAAGAGATTGAGAAACTCCTCTAAATCCTTCACATGAAACTGCAACTGTTTGATGACCTGTCTCTTTTTTATGCATTTTAGCTACTGCTTGAATATCATCTCCAATTAACCCAATTGGACATTCAGATTGAATTGATATACCATTATTTAATGGAAATAATTCATCAATTTCTTCTAAAGCTTTTTTAAGCTTTTTATCCCCACCAAATACGATATCTTTCTCATTAAAATCTGTTGAAAAATTCATTGTTACGAAGGTGTCTATTCCTGTTGTACCAATATAATAATTTCTTCTTCCACCTCTTGAGTATTGACCACACCCAATTGGTCCATGAGAGATATGAATCATATCTTTAATAGGTCCCCAAACAACCCCTTTTGAACCTGCATAAGCACAACCTCTTTGAGACATAACTCCAGGAACTGTTTGTTTGTTTGATCTTGTAGTATCACAAGAACCTTTTACACCTTCTGGTGAATCAACACCTAAGTGTTTTGCTCTATTTTTTTTAGCTTTTTCTGGATAAGCTTCTAAAACATCTGCAATCGCTTGTTTTTGTAGACTTTCTAATGTTTCTGGTCCCATAATAATCTCCTTTTATGAGTTAAGTAGCTTACGCTACTTTTACTCTATATAGATTCATGTCATCCAGTTTTTTACATAAATCTTTTGTTTTATCACCATCTACGCTTTTTGAAATTTCCGAAATCTGATATTTATTTGTGTAATAAATCATTTTAAATTCACCTTCCATCTCTGCAACATTTTCATAGTAATCAACAAATGCAGTGTGAGCAAAAGTTCCTTCTGGAACAGTCAATGTTTCTAAAATTGTTCCCTCTTTTGTTTCGTTAGTTAAAGTTACAGTTTTACCTGCTGCACTTGTTCCATCTTCTACTTTTTCAATTACTTTTTCAAAACTTACGTCATTTCCTTCACTCGCTGGGAAGTGGTATCCACATACAAACATAATTATCTCCTTATTGTTTTTTGTTTTTAAATTTATTTATTAAGCTTCTTCTGCTTTTTTACCGATATTAACTTCATCTGCTTCTTCTTCAAGTCCAAATTCCATTAATAGATTTTCTAAATCATCCATTTCAAGAGGTGTTGGAATAACTTTTAAGTCATTAGCGATAATTTTTCTTGCTAATTCTTTATACTCCATTGCTTGATCATGATTTGGTGAATATTCAACAACTGTCATTCTTCTTAACTCAGCTCTTTGAACGTGGTTAGATCTTGGAACAAAGTGAATCATTTGAGTACCAATTTGTTTAGCTAAGTGTTTAGCAAGGTCATACTCTTTATCTGTCATTCTAGCGTTACAAATAAGACCTGCAAGTCTTACTCCACCAGTATTTGCATATTTTAAAATACCTTTTGAAATATTATTAGCAGCATACATAGCCATCATTTCACCTGACATTACGATGTAAATTTCTTGTGCTTTACCTTCTCTAATTGGCATAGCAAATCCACCACATACAACATCTCCAAGAACGTCATAAGATACGAAATCTAGATCTTCATCATAAGCACCTTCTTCTTCCAAGAAGTTAATAGCTGTAATAACTCCTCTTCCAGCACATCCAACACCTGGCTCTGGACCACCTGATTCAGTACAATTGATGAAACCTTCAGTTATATCATTGTTGTCATAGTGAAATTCACCAGCACCGGGTTTACATACATCTTCCAACTCTAAATCTTCAACTGTTCCAGCTTCACTTGCTAGTTGCATAATTGTTGATTGAGCTTTTTCATGTAAAATTAATCTAGTTGAATCCGCTTTTGGGTCACAACCTACGATTAATATTTTTTGACCATAATAATGACACATAGCAGCTAGTGTATTTTGAGATGTAGTTGATTTACCAATCCCACCTTTTCCGTAAAACGCAATTTGTCTTAAATCTGACATTTGATCTCCTTTGATTTATAATGTTTACGAAATAGATAATTGCACTTTGCGTTCCACAGAAATTTTTTTTTGAATTTTTTTTTGAATTTTTTAAAAAAGCCCATAAAATAAGCATTAAATGAAGAAATTTTTTTTAGAATTTTATTTTAGGAGAAAAATTGTCTTATTTTTATTTATATAATTACAATAAAAAAATTGTAGAAATTTGTTAATAATTTTGTGTATTTTTAACAAAAATGATTAAAAAAATGTAATTTTTTAAATCAAAAATACTGTTGATTTTTGAATATATAAATTTAATTTTAGAATGAGAAGATATACTTACAAATTAATAATACAAATATGTGAGGACTAATAATGGAAAAACTGAAATCACCAGCCT
>Ga0193958_1000119_pt1 | contig 36159 bp, 40 predicted proteins | sample FB_1_MG_FD_140320 | JGI IMG/M metagenome (GOLD analysis project Ga0193958, IMG submission 140320) | Microbial mat bacterial communities from the Broadkill River, Lewes, Delaware, United States - FB_1_MG | ecosystem: Environmental > Aquatic > Freshwater > River > Microbial mats | place: USA... | reverse complement strand
TTGTAAAATTTAACTGTTTTTTTATGGAAATTAGCATTTTTTTATAGTTTTAAGGTTATTTTTAAAAAATAATAGAATTTTAATAAATAAATACCAAAATTTTTTTACTATAATAGGAGGTTTAAATTTTAATTTCACAAAATTTAGTTGTTTTTTATAAAAATTAACATTTTTTGTAGTTTTTAAGGCTATTTTTAAAAGATTATTGAACTCTAACAAATGGATACCAATTTTTTTTTACTATAATAGGAGGTTTAAATTAAAATTTCCCGAAATTCACTAAATTTATTTTAAAAAAACTATATTTTAATTAAATTTTTTTATAAAAGAATGAGTTTGTTTAATATAAATACCAAAATTTTCGAACTATAATAGGGGAAGGGGAAAAGTAAAACAACTTAAAAATAAAAATTTATTGAAAACTAAAAAGACATTAAAAAATATGTTACTAGTTTTTAATAATAACTTTAATTGATTTTAAATATTTAAAAATAATGGAAACTAATTTAAATAAAACAACATTAGAAAAAGTAACTAGTTTTGCTTTTCGATGGCTTTTTTCTACTAATCACAAAGATATTGGTACTTTATATATTCTTTTTGGTGCTGTTGCAGGTGTAGCGGGTACTGCTTTATCGTTATATATTCGACTTACTTTAGCACAGCCTAACGGTGGTTTCTTAGAGTACAACCACCATTTTTATAATGTTATTGTAACAGGTCACGCTTTCGTGATGATTTTCTTTATGGTAATGCCTGTTCTAATTGGCGGATTCGGTAACTGGTTTGTTCCATTAATGATTGGTGCTCCAGATATGGCTTTCCCAAGAATGAATAATATTAGTTTTTGGTTACTACCACCTTCTCTTTTATTATTAATTGAGTCTGTGTTATGTGAAGCAGGAGCAGGTACTGGTTGGACAGTATACCCACCTCTTGCAGGTATTATTGCTCACTCTGGTGGATCTATTGATTTAGCTATCTTTAGTCTTCACTTATCAGGTGCTGCTTCAATTTTAGGTGCAATTAACTTTATTTGTACTGTTGTTAACATGCGAACTGAAAGTCTTCCATTCCACAAATTACCATTATTTGTTTGGGCGATCTTCTTAACTGCTATTCTGTTATTATTATCATTACCAGTATTAGCAGGTGCAATTACCATGTTATTAACTGATAGAAATTTTAACACCACTTTCTTTGATCCAGCAGGTGGAGGTGATCCTGTATTATACCAGCATTTATTCTGGTTCTTTGGACACCCAGAAGTGTATATCTTAATTTTACCAGCATTTGGTATTATTAGTCATATCGTAGTAAGTGCTGCTAGAAAACCTATTTTTGGTTACTTAGGTATGGTTTATGCAATGTCATCTATTGGTATTCTAGGGTTCATTGTTTGGGCTCACCATATGTATACTGTAGGTTTAGATATTGATACAAGAGCATACTTTACTGCAGCAACTATGATTATTGGTATTCCAACTGGAATTAAAGTATTTAGTTGGTTAGCTACTCTATGGGGTAGTGCTATTGAATTAAGAGCTCCAATTTTATTCGCTCTAGGATTCATTTTCTTATTCACTCTTGGTGGAGTTACTGGTATTGCTTTAGCTAACTCAGGTCTAGATATTGCATTACATGATACTTATTTCGTGGTTGCACACTTCCACTATGTATTATCAATGGGAGCTGTATTCTCAGTTTTCGCTGGTCTATATTATTGGTTTGAAAAATTAACTGGAGTAAATTACTCTGAAGTTTTAGCACAAATTCATTTCTGGATTTTCTTCGTTGGAGTGAATTTAACTTTCTTCCCTATGCACTGGTTAGGTGCTGCAGGTATGCCTAGAAGAATTCCTGATTATCCTGATGCTTATTATTTATTTAATAAAATCAGTTCTTGGGGTTCTTATATCTCAGCAGTATCTGCTTTATTTTTCTTCTTTTTACTAGCAGAAGCATTCTATAGTAATAGAAGACAAGAAAATGCATAATTAATATTACTTTAATAAATTTAAAGTAAATTAAAGTATATTTATTAATTTATTTTTTAAAAACATAAAAATATTACATGGTATTTAGTCCATTAGATCAATTTAAAATAGCTCCTCTTTTTACTTTTACATTTGCAGGTATTGATTTATCTGTTACAAATTTTTTATTAGCATCTCTTGTAACTATTTTTGCAATTCAAAGTCTTGTATTTTTAATTAAAGAGCCTACCACAAACTCTTTTTTTGTTATTCCAAGTGGTTGGCAAAATCTAATTGAAAAAATTTACGGTCTTGTAACTCAGTTATTATCAGATATTATTACTACTGGAAGTGAAAAATACTTACCAGTAGCTATTGTAATTTTTATGTTTATTCTATCTAACAATTTAATGGGTATGGTACCTTATAGTTTTACTATTACAAGTCATATTACTCTTACTTTCTTTATGTCATTTTCTATTTTCGTAGCTATGAATGTTATTGGTTTTCAAAAGCATGGTTTAGAATTTTTCTCTTTATTCTTACCTGCAAATACTGGTTTCTTTTTAGCACTAGTACTAGTTCCAATTGAATTGATTTCTTTTGTTGCTAAACCTGTAAGTTTAGGTGTTCGGTTATTTATTAATTTAATGGCTGGTCACAGTTTATTAAAAGTTATTGTTGGTTTCTCTTGGAATATGTTATTAATTGAAAATGTAAAAGCAATTGCATTTTTAATTCCATTAGCTGTATTAGTAGTATTAATGGGTCTAGAATTAGGTGTTGCTTTAATTCAGGCTTATGTATTTATTACTTTAACAGCTATTTATCTAAATGATAGTGAAGCATTACACTAATTTAATAACACAATATTGTTCAAATAGCTCAGTTGGTAGAGCAAAGGACTGAAAATCCTTGTGTCGGCAGTTCGAGTCTGCCTTTGAACATTTTTTTATTGTATAATGAAAAACTATTTGTGGAATATGTTTACTAACATAAAAAATGGTCAAATGGCCAAAAAAAGCATTATTATTGGGCCTAGAAAAACCATTTGCGAGTCTTTTTTAAAAATATTATGGGATGAGGGTTTTATTTCTGGTTATAAAATTTCTTCACAGAACAATAACAATCTTGAAATTTTTTTAAAATACACTAAGAATGGTAAACCAGTTATAAATTCTTTAAAATTTTTGTCTAAACCAGGTCAAAGAGTTTATTATTCCTCTAAACAGATATGGAAATTAGACTCATCAAAAACATTTATAATTTTTTCAACAAATCATGGTTTAAAATCAATTAATGAATGTAAAAAAAATAAAGTTGGTGGTGAGCCTTTAGTAATAATAAATTAATTTTTAGTATAAGATCGATGTTTAGTCCTAATAAATTTAAAAAAAAATATACTGTTAAAGTCCCCAAAAATATTAGAATATTATATTGTGATAAAAAAAATATTATAACTTTCATCGGGCCTTCTCAAACAAAGTCATTAAAGTTAAAAGTTAAAGTTTTTTTAACACCTATGTTAAATTTAATTACAGTGACTAATATCCCTGTTTTTGAAACATCCGCGATACATTTAAAGAATTTAAAAAAAGTACAAGGAACAACAGTAGCTAAAATTAAACAACTATTAATTGAGACTACTTATACTTTATATCATAAATTAAATTTAGTAGGTGTTGGTTACAGAGTTTTTTCTCACGAACATTTAGAGAATCAAATTTACTTCAAATTGGGATATAGCCATTTAATTTATTTTAAAATCCCAAATTCTCTAAACACTCATTGTCAAAAATTTACTAAGTTATTTCTTTATGGTAACAGTTCTTTTGATACTTTGACACAAACAGCGGCTCAAATAAGAGCTTGCAAAGTGCCTGAGCCTTATAAAGGTAAAGGAATTTTACATGATCAAGAAAAAATTATCTTGAAAAAAGGTAAAAAAATTTAATTGTCAATGAAAATAAATAAGTTTAAGTCTAAACAAATTTTAAAGTTGCATTTATTAAATTCTAAAGCATATGAGTATATATCAAAAAAATCAAACCCAGGAATTTTAACTAATTTCAATGTAACTCAAATCGTCGCTGATTTAAAAAAAGTTTTGCATATTATTTTCCAATATCACCAATCAAATAAGCGAATTTTATTTATAGGAATTCCAAAAAAATTGGAATTAAAAATAAATCAATTAACTAATCATATTGCTGTTTCAAGCAATTTTGAGTTACAAGGAGTTATTTCTAACAATTTTAAAATGTTAAAGGCTGTTAAAGGTGATAAGCAACCTTTCTCAAAAGTTTATTCTAAATTGTTATTACCTAAATTAGCAAAAAAACCAGACTTGGTTGTACTCTTCTCACATGAAAAAAAACAAAATATTATTAACGAAAGTCATATTGCAAAAGTTCCATTAATCCTTTTTGATTATAATGATGATTTAAAAGGTGCTGGGTCTAACAGTTTGTATAATTTGCATGGAATAGGAAACAGTTTATCTAAAACTTCTAATAAAAATTTATTTTTTTTTGGGTTAAATTTTCTTTTTAAAACAGTTAAAAGAAAGCTTAAAAATCAAAAATTTAAGAAATTTACTTCAAAACCGGCAAATTCTCAATACCAAACACCAAGAAGACGGTTTAAATAAAAATTTACATACTTAAATATAGTGTTATGATACAAAAAAAACGATATAAACCTTTTTATAAGCAGTTTTTACGGTTAAGAAAAAATATTCAAGATCGTCCTAAACTATTTAAGTTTAAGAAACAAAAATGGGTTAAGTTTCAGCAGTACTCAAAAAATCAATTAAAATTCTATAAACGGTTTAAGATTAAAGATCAATTTCAATTATCAGTTTCTAAATTTGCTAGTAGAGGTAACTCATTTCAGCGAAAATTTAGAAACAACTTATATGAGCGAAAGGCATTTAGTTTGTTTTATGGTAAATTAAAAAAGAACTATTTAAAGAAACATATTTTAGAATCAATAAAATCTAAAAATACCTCTAATAATTTTATGGATTTTAGGTATAAAGCGTTGAGATTTTTCGAAAGTCGATTAGACACAGTTCTTTATAGATCAAACTTTAGTTTAAGTATTAAAGGTGCTTCTCAACTTATATTACACGGACATGTTTTAGTTAATGGATCTCCTGTTAGAACTAAATCTTATATACTAAAAACTAATGACTTAGTTGAAATTGCTTACAATACAAAATCAAGAAATTTAGTAAAAAAAAATTTAGACAGGTCTAATTTTTGGCCTATACCTCCAAAACACTTATTAATTAATTATAAAACATTACAAATATTATTTGTTTATAGAAACACTTCTAATCTAATGCCAGTTTTTAATCACTATTTAAATATTGATTCTGTAATTAGAAATATTAAAAAACATTAATTAAAATAAATTCTTTAGTAGCTCAGTGGTAGAGCAAGTGGCTGTTAACCACCTGGACGTTGGTTCGAATCCTGCCTGAAGAGAGTTTTTATAAACATAAATATATACCGCAGTTTGATTTTTCTACTCTATCTATAGTTTTATTTAGTTCATTAGTGAGTGCAGCTGTTTATTATGCTTTTATTGCATTACGGTTGTTACCTGATATTATTACTGTTTTAAAATTCAGAACAAAAAAACTTTTTAAAGAAAATTCATTAAATTTAAATTTAGTGTTTTTACCTAATCTTTTCAGTTATGATGTTATTGTTCGAAGAAAAAACTAGTTAACTAAGCTAGTTTATAAAAAAAGGGGGATATAACTCAATTGGTAGAGTGTATGCTTTGCAAGCATAAAGTTATCGGTTCGATTCCGATTATCTCCAAGCTCGTTTGGTGGAATTGGTAGACACGTCAGACTTAAAATCTGATTCTATTATAGAGTATCGGTTCAAGTCCGGTAACGAGTAAATTTTAATACTGAGTGAAAAAATTCCAGTATTCGCTAATATCACTGGTAAGTGTGGATCTCGTAAAGTATTCACACAGAACACCAAAATGATGGAATTGGTAGACATGCTAGGTTTAGGTTCTAGTTCTTTTAAGAGTAGGGGTTCAAGTCCCCTTTTTGGTATTAATTTTCATTAAGTTTAAAATAATATGGTTACAATAAATCAACTTTGTAAAAAACAAAAAAGTCGGAAAAAGAAAAGAAAATTAAATAAAGTGCCAGCTTTAGATCAATGTCCACAAAAAAAAGGAATTTGTACGAAATTAGTATTAAGAACACCTAAAAAACCAAACTCTGCTCTTAGAAAAATTGTAAAGCTACGGTTAAGCAACAATAAAATGGTTTATGCTTATATACCTGGAGAAGGTCATAATTTACAGGCTTACTCTACAGTAATCATAAGGGGCGGAAGAGTTAAAGATTTACCTGGTATTAAATATCATTTAGTTAGAGGTAAGTTAGATTTTTCAGGTTTAGCTTCTAGAAAAACTTCGAGATCGAAGTATGGTACTAAAAAAGTTAAAAAATACGTATGATTAAATCTTTAAAAGGTAATAAGACATTTAATTTAAAAGCAAAAATTGTTAACACACTAATGATAAGTGGTAAGAAAAAAACAGGAGAAAAAATTTTATTAAAATTTGCAAAGCTTTTACAAAAATCAAGCAATAAAAATTTTAAGAATTTAGTTCAACTAGCTATTATTAATTCAACACCTACATTTAAATTAAATGAACAGGTTGTTAAGAAAGGTAAAAGAAAATCTGTACGAAGTACACCTTCTTTTATAACCAGTGATTCACTTAGAATTATGGCTTCTTTAAAACTTATTATAAATGCTGTAAATAAAAGTAAAACTTCAACTTCTTTCTATGAAACTTTAGCAAATGAAGTTTTAGCTTCATCTGCAGCTAAAAGTCAAGCTGTTGATAAAAAAAATGAATTACAAAAACAAATTTTAATAAATAAAAGGTATTTATCAAAATTTCGATGGTAAATTCTTTTATAGATATTAAATTTAGAAATTTACGTTTAATAGGAGTTGAACCTATAACCTTTGGGACCGAAATCCAACGCTCTATCCAATTGAGCTATAAACGCATATAAATTATTAAATTAAAAAATGATTCAGCAAGAAAGTATTTTAAAAGTAGCAGATAACTCTGGAGCAAAAACTGTAAAATGCATTAAAGTTTTGGGAGGGTTTAAAAAAAGATATGCTAATTTAGGAGATATTATTGTAATTTCTGTTCAACAATTAAGAAACAAATCTAAAAATACTTCAAAAGTACTTAAAGGAGGTGTTTTTAGAGCGCTTGTTGTTAGAACAAAAAAACAGTGTAGAAAAAAAGATGGCTCACTGTTTTTATTGCAAGAAAATGCGGTTGCTTTAATTAATAAGCAAGGTAATCCTATTGGTACTCGAATTTTAGGACCAATACCAAAAGTATTAAAGAAAAAAAAATTTGTAAAATTTGTTAGCCTTTCTGTAGGTTTAATTTAATTCAAGATATGAATACTTTAGAAAATTATTATAAAAAAATAATTAGATATGATTTGATAAATAAATTTTTTTACACTCACTTAGATGAGATTCCTAAATTGAAAAAAATTATTTTAAATTTTGGATGTAAAAACTTTGAAATTAAAACTATTGCTTCTGCTCTTCTCTCATTGGAATTAATAACAACAAAGCAGGGTTCATTAACTAAATCTAAACGTTCAAATATTTTATTGAAAATTAGAAAAGGTTATCCAGTGGGTTGTGTTGTAGTTTTAAGAAAAAAGAAAATGTATAATTTTTTTTTAAAACTTTTATCAGAAGTTTTTCCAAATTTAAAGGACTTTAAAGGGATTAGTTTATCAAAAAAATTAGGAAAAACAAGTTTTTCTTTTACATTAACTGATCTTATTAATTTCAAAGAATTAGAAAAGCAGTTTTACCTGTTTATTAATTTACCTCCATTGAATATAACGTTAATAACTAACACAAAAACTAAGAAAGAACTATTATATTTATTAACTTCTTTTAAATTACCTATTATTTCAAGTTTTTAAGCAATTGTAACTCAATTGGTAGAGTGTAACCTTGCCAAGGTTAAAGCTAAGGGTTCGAATCCCTTCAGTTGCTGATTTGGATGGATGGCCGAGTGGTTTAAGGCGATAGTTTTGAAAACTGTTGTATCTAATAAATACCGTGGGTTCGAATCCCACTCTATCCTGTTTAATTTTAATTTTAAATGCCTCTTATAGGTAAGGCTAAATAACATAATGGTAATGTGCGAGATTGCAAATCTTAAAATACTGGTTCAAATCCGGTTTTAGCCTTAAATAAGAGTAGTAGAAAATGATATTTACAATAATAATAGCTCTTTTAAAAATTCTTAGTATTACTATCCCAATGTTACTTGCAGTAGCTTACTTTACAGTAGCTGAGCGTAAAATTATGGGAGCAATTCAAAGACGTAAAGGTCCTAATGTAGTTGGGTTTATAGGTTTACTACAAGCATTATCTGATGGTTTAAAGTTATTCGTAAAAGAAACTACTTTACCAAGTAACTCAAATCTTGCAATTTTTGTACTAGCACCTGTTCTTTCGTTTTTATTAAGTGTAGTTTCATGGGCAGTTATTCCATTTGCTCATAAAATCGTATTTGCAGATATTAACCTTGGTATCCTATATTTATTTGCTATTTCATCTATGAATGTTTATGGAATTGTCTTAGCTGGATGGTCGAGTAACTCTAAATATGCTTTTTTAGGTGCTTTACGATCCGCAGCACAGATGATTTCTTATGAAATTTCTATTGGTTTTATTATCTTAAGTATAGCTGTTTGTGTAGGTTCTTTAAATTTAAGTAAAATTGTTCTTGCTCAAACAGAAATATGGTTAATTGTTCCACTATTTCCATTGTTTGTAATGTTTTATATTTCAATGTTAGCTGAAACAAATAGACAACCATTTGATTTACCAGAAGCAGAGTCTGAGTTAGTTTCAGGTTATAATGTAGAATATTCAGCAATGACTTTTGCATTATTCTTTTTAGCTGAGTATTCAAATATGCTACTTATGAGTGGATTGTCATCTATTTTATTTTTAGGTGGATGGCTTCCTCCTTTAAATATATTTCCATTATATTTTGTGCCAGGTAGTTTTTGGTTTTCATTAAAAGTTTGTATGGGTGCAGTATTTTTTATTCTTACTCGAGCAACCCTTCCAAGATATCGATATGATCAATTAATGCACCTTGGTTGGAAATGTTTTTTACCATTTGCAATAGGTTATTTAATGTTTACAATTGGAGTATTAATTAGTTTTAATTGGTTGCCATACTAATTCTTATTTCTTTTAAGAATAATAGAAATTCATAAATTATAATAAGTAAAAGACTAATTGTAATTTGACTAATAACATCAGGTGGTGTTATAATTGTAGAAAAAACTACAAATATTAGATAAAAAAGTTTTCTAAATGTTTTTGTTTTACCTAATTTTTCATTTAAGTTAGTTAAAAAAACAATAAGTATTGCTAAAAATTGGCAATTTATTAAGCAAATGTAGTATAAGCTTACAAAATAGTGGAAATATTCCATAATTTTGGCTTCAAAAAATATAGAAACAGGTTGAATATCATTTGATGTTTGTTGGAAACTAAGAAAAAAATTCCAACTAAACGGAATAACAAACTTATATAGTAAAATAGTTGATGCAAACCAAGAAATAATAAATACTTGAAATGCGAATTTTAACTTTAAAAATTCAAATGTGTATAAGCCGAGAGATAAAAACATTAAAGCTTGGTAAAATAAAATAAATATTGCAATTTGGTTAGCAATAAATAAGCTTAATTCAAGGTATACATAAAACATTTCAGTTATGTTTGTAAATATAAAATATGGTTTTTCATAAGGACCAACAATGGAATTATTTGAATCAATTAGTAAAAATAAAATAGCTTCTTTATAAAAATAACATATGGCTAGGGCAAGAATCCACGCAAAAATTACTAAGAGAGTTCTATTTTTTATTTCAATATAATACTTATAATAATAAGAAATCATTTTTTATTTTTTATTAAAGGAAAATAGCTCAGTTGGCAGAGCAGCGGTTTCCAAAACCGAAGGACAGGGGTTCAAGTCCCTTTTTTCCTGTTTTTTTCTTGTAAAAAATTATTTATTTGTTTTAAACCAGTTGTTAATTTTTTTTTTACGCTTTGAAAATCCCCAAACAGTAAAAAAAGAATTATTACTAGAATTATAATTTGTCCTACACTAATTCTCATAAAAAAATGTTTTTATTCTTTTATATATAAAAGGCCTATAGTTCAGTTGGTAGAACGTGCTGCTCATAACGGCTTTGTCGTAGGTTCAAATCCTGCTGGGCCTATTTATATTTTAACTATTTTTCTAATGGATTTCAATTTAAAAGATTACCAGATAATGAAGTTAAAAAAATATTTTAAAAATAGTGATTTTTTTTTCTTGTTTCATTCAGCTAAATTAAATTTAGCAAAATGGACAAATACAGAACAAAATTTAAAAAAATTAAAATTAAATTATTACAAACCGCTAAATAAAGTTACTGTAAAGATTTTAAACGATTCTATATATAAAAACTTTAGCTCTACTATTGGAGGGTTTGTCTTATTTATTAATTCAAACTATAAAACAGTTGAATTAAATCTACAATCGATAGTTAAAACCTTAAAACCTTCATTTGCGTTAATTTCAATTAAATTAAATAATAAAATTTATTCTACATCACAATTGAAAGGTATGAAAGATTTATCTTATAAAAAAAATGTTTTAAATTTACATAAAGTATTGGATAAACATTTAAAAACTAGTTATTTATTAACTAATAATAAAAAAATTTCGAAATAATGTGATTTGAACACATGACCTCCTGTTCCCAAAACAGGCGCGCTACCAACTGCGCCATATTTCGAATAATTTTTAAGGAGAAAGTAGGATTCGAACCTACGATGAGAAAACTCAATAGATTTACAATCTACCGCTTTAAACCGCTCAGCCATTTCTCCTTGAGATAAAAAATTGGTTACTCTTAATTATTTAAATTTTTTTGTATATTTTTTACGTCGCAGTTTTTTCTTTCTACAACCATTATATGGAGTTTGATTAAAACTTTTAATTACCCGTATATAAAGTGTCTTTTTTAATTTACTAACAATTAAATTTCTATAAAAATTTACATTACTCAAATGTAAAGCAATTGGTTTATTTTTTAAGAATGCTGCTTTTTTTAGTAGTAAAGAAATTAATTTAGAGACTGCAATACGTCGTTTCTTTTTCTGTTTTCCAGCTAACCCAACAGAACCTGCTGAATAAAAAAGTTTCATATTACCTTTTATATCTGAGATATGGATTGTTGTATTAGCTTTTAAGAACGAAACATTAATAATGTACATTACAACTAAATCTTGGTTGTTATCAAATTCTGCATTAAGTTTGCTTGTATTTAAACTTTTATAATTATTTTCTTTTACTTTTTTTAAAGAACCAATTTGAGTTTTAAGATTTTTTATATAAGCTCTTTCTTCATTTAATAATGAAATTTTTAACTTCAGTTTATTAGATACAGTAGTAAATAAAGTATTTGATAAGTTCATAAAAATAAAAACGTATTTATTTTGTATAAAAGTGATATTGCAAAAAGTAAAACCAACAACTTCTTCACGAAGACAATTAATAAAACTAAATCAAAAAACTTTGAATTTAAGTAAAAAACCTATGTTAAAACAAAAACTTGTAGGAACAAAGAATTCAAGTGGTAGAAATCATTCTGGAAAAATTACAGTTTTCCATAAAGGAGGCGGAGTGAAAAAAAAGTATCGAGAAATTAATTTTTCAAGAACTTTAAATTCTACAGGAATTGTTTGTAGTTTAGAGCATGATCCAAATAGAAATTCTTACATAGCTGCAATTTTTGATTTTATAAATTTTGAATTTTTCTATATGCTTGCCCCACAGAATTTAAGAGTTGGGGATATAGTTAAATCAGGACTTGAAATCGAACCTAGCTTAGGAAGTTCATTACCAATTTCAGGAATACCTATTGGTACACCTATTTATAATGTTTCTCCTACATCCTCTAAAAAAGGCCAAATTTCTAGATCTGCTGGTACTTTCTCTGTAATTAAAGAAAAAACAGATAAATATGCGTTAATTGAATTAAGCTCTGGTGAACAAAGATATGTTTCATCTAAATGTTTTGCATCAGTAGGTGAAGTTTCAAAAGAACTGCATTTCTTAACTCGATTAGGTAAAGCAGGCCAGTCTCGGTGGTTGAATAAAAGACCAACTGTGCGGGGGGTTGCAATGAACCCAATTGACCACCCACATGGTGGAGGAGAAGGAAAAAAATCAGGTAATTCTAGAACTCCATGGGGTAAGCCTAATTTACGAGGAAAAACAAGTAACTCAAAAAATAAATTAATAGTAAAAAAAAATTAATTAAATGAAAAGATCAAAGTGGAAAGGACCTTTAGTTAAACCTCAAGATAGTAAACAAAAATTACCACTGTTGCCTAGAAATTATGAAATAACTTTTCAAGTAGTAGGCTTAACATGTAATGTACATTCAGGAAAAAAACTTGTAAAATTAACTTTAAATGATGAAATGATTGGTCATAAAGTGGGAGAATTTGTTCCTACTAGAGAAAGATTTGAATTTAAAAAGAAAAAAAAGAAATAATAATTAGATGGGACAAAAAATAAATCCTAATATTTTTCGACTAGGCGTAAATAAAACATGGAAAACTGAATTTTTTGAAAAAAAAGCACATGAATTACCATTATACACTTTTAAAGATTTAGAGATAAAAAGTTATATTGAGCGGTTTTTAGAAACCCAAGGTATTTTGCTACATGATTACAAACAACATTATAGTAATTCTACTTTAAATCTTTATATTTCATACTTTGTTTCATCTGAGTTTATTATAAATAGAAAAGACAAAACAAATAAAATTATATTTACAAATAAACTAGGTGAAAAAAAAACTGTTATAGATACTAAAAAATTTTCTAAAGCAAGTTTTTTAAACAAAGATGTTTCTTTATTTAGTACTCAAACAGCAGCTAATTCCTATAAAATTAAAAGATATTTAAAAGCACATTCTAATTATAAAAGCTTAGTAAATAAACATTTACTTTCAAGTTTCCCAACATTACAAAATAACAAAACTGAGTTACAAATTGAAGGTGTATTAAACAATCTTTTTAAAGTATTAAGTTTATTTACTAATAATAAATTTAATATAATAATAAATTTTTGTTGCATTAATAAAGATTTAACTTTTTTAAAAAGAACTCAAAAAAAAAATTTCATTTTACTTCAAAAATTTAAAAGAACTCCTTTTTTAAAAGAGGGTATTGAGTTATTATTTCATACAGTTTATAATAGGTCTTCAGCTAATTTATTAGCTAGATTTATAGCATTACAAATAAAAAAGATAAAACGCCATAAATTTTTTTTATCTTTTTTAAAGCAAACTCTTAGTACTTTAATTAAATCTACTTTTTCTAAAGTAAAAGGTATTAAAATTATAATTAAAGGTAGATTAAATGGTGTGCCACGTGCTAAACATAAAATAGTAACTATTGGCGATGTTCCAGTACAAAGTATTAGCGAAAATATAGATTATTCTCAAATAACTACTCATAATTCAAACGGTAGTTATGGTATTAAAGTATGGATAGTTGAAAAAGCTTAATATAAGTTAAAAATGTTTTTACAACCAAGACGAACAAAATATAAAAAAACTAGAAAGGGAAGATTAAAAAAATTAGAATTTAAGTCGAATCAAATAAGGTTCGGAGAACTTGGTTTAAAGGCTGAAATGGCGGGATTGATTACCGCGCGTCAAATTGAAGCCGCCCGTAGAGCAATTGCAAGAAAAATAAAGCGTAAAGGAAAAATTTGGATTTGTGTATTTCCAGATTTACCTGTAACTGCAAAGCCTACAGAATCAAGAATGGGTAAAGGAAAAGGTGCAGTTTCACATTGGGCTGCAAGAGTACGAGGGGGTACTACATTGTTTGAAGTATGTGGTATTCCAACCCATATTGCAATAGAAGCTTTAAGATCAGGTAGTAAAAAATTACCAATTAAAACTAAAATTTTTGACTAAAATTTCAATAAAATTGAATGTAGTTGGGACTCTTATAAATAAATATTTTAATATATTTTAAGCTGCTTTGAGTCGTTCGAAATAACATAAGTCATAATTTTAATGACTTATGTTATTACAAGCAGCTAAGTTTGTTGGAGCTGGATTATCAACAATGGGACTAGCAGGAGCTGGTATTGGAATCGGTATTGTATTCGGTTCATTAGTTTTAGGTGTTTCTCGAAACCCTTCTATGAAAGACGAAATGTTTAGAATGGCTATTTTAGGTTTCGCACTAACTGAGGCTATTGCATTATTCGCACTTATGATTGTTTTCTTAATTCTGTTCGCAGTATAAAAACAATTAAAAAAGAGTATATAGCTCAGTTGGTAGAGCATTGGACTTTTAATCCACAGGTCCTGGGTTCAAGCCCCAGTATACTCAAAAAGAATTAATGGCTGGAATTGAATTAAATTTTTATTTATTAAGTACTGCAATAATATTGTTTCATATTGGAATGGGTGGTTTAGTGTTAAACCGCGGAAATATTTTAAAAACAATTATGTCTTTAGAAATTTTACTGTTATCGGTAAATTTAATGTTTATTACATTTTCTTTATACCTAGATGATATAGTTGGTCATATATTTGTATTGTTTATTTTAGTTCTTTCTGCAACTGAATCTTCAATTGGTTTATCTATCTTAGCACTGTTTTATGAGCAAAGAGATGATATTGCATTAGATCCAATTAAAATAAAGAACCAAAATTTAAAAACATAAAAACGAAAAAGATGGGACTCGAACCCACAGTCTCCGACGTGACAGGTCGGCGCTTTAACCATTAAGCTACATTTCCTTTTTTTTAATAAAATGTATAAAATTAAAAATGTCAAAAACTAATTTAACAAATTTAAATAAAGTATCGCTACTTGCGTATTTAATAAACTTAGGTATTTCTGTGCCTCATTATTGTTATCATAACAATTTGTCTATAGCAGGAAATTGTCGAATCTGTATCGTAGAAATGGGTAATTTAAATAAACCTGTTGTATCTTGTGCTGTTAGTGCAGGAACAAGCTTATTTAGCCATGAAATCTACCATAACAGTGGATTAGTTAGAAAAGCACGAGAGAATGTATTAGAGTTTTTACTATTAAATCACCCACTTGATTGTCCTATTTGTGATCAAGGAGGTGAGTGTGACTTACAGGATCAATCTTTATTTTTTGGTTTTACAAAACGAAGATTTTATAAGTTTAAAAGAATTGTTTCTGATAAAAATCTGGGACCTATAGTTAAAACCGTAATGACACGGTGTATTCATTGTACTAGATGTGTTCGATTTAGTGCTGAAATTGCAGGTGTTGAGGAATTAGGTATTTTTGGTCGTGGTAATTCAAGTGAAATTGGTACTTATGTTAATAAAGTTTTACTTTCAGAATTATCAGGAAATGTTATTGATTTATGTCCTGTAGGAACTTTAACTAATAAAACTAATTATAATTTTTAAATGAATTTAATTATTATATGGGTTAGTTTTATTTTATTAATAAGTTTTGTTGAAGAGTTTAATTATTATTATTATTTGCTATTCAGCATATTTATGTTTATTTTTACATATATTTTTAATAAATTCAAACCAACAACAATACCAATACGAACTACTCTTTTACTATTTAATATTCCAATTACAATATTATGGTATATAGCTTTTGTATACAATGATTTTCTTTCTATAACTCCCGTAACTTACGAAACATTTATGAGTTTATTTTTCATTTATACATATTTAACGCTTTATATTTTTATTGAAACCCCCTAAAACAAAGAATAGTGCACTAAAAAGTTAAATAGCCGGATTACGGATTATTTTGAACACGCTTGTGCTAGATACTTACTTTAATAATTACCAACTTGATTTTCTTAGATTACTAATTTGACCAGATTTCACTAGTTTTAGGAAAACTGTTCTTGAAAAATTGGTGAATTTATGAAAGGTTTTTTTATTTACAGTTTTAATACATCGATTGGATAAAACAGTTTTTGAACTATGCTTTGGTAAACTAGATAATTTATACAAAGCATTCCAACGTACTGCTTTTAAAAAATTTGAGTTAGTTGAAATTTGTTTTAATATAAAATGCTCCAATTCTAATTGTTTAACAGTTTTTCTATTTTCTTTGTCTTTTGCAAATAATTTTTTCATTAATTTAATTCTAGTGTCTCCCACGGAGATGTGAACTTAAACGCTCTATACTCTTGACTTAATTCTACCCGTTCATTAATAACCCGTTTTCTTGTATAGTCATAACTTGCCTCTACAAAACCACTTAATGGGAAATCTTTTCTTAAAGGGTAACCTTCAAAACCATAGTCAGTTAATAATCGTGTTAAATTAGTATGGTTAGTAAAAAAAATACCATACATATCCCAAGTTTCAGATTCATACCAGCCTGCTGCAGGATAAACACCAACACTTGATTCAACAGGTAATAACTCGTTTGTTAAAACTTTTACCCGCAATCTTATACTATATCTTACACTTAAAAGTTCATAAACTACGGTAAATCTATACTTATTAGAAGGATAGTCTACCCCAGAAATGCAAGTAAGAATTTTAAATTGATATTTTATATGATTTTTCAAAAATGTTAAAACAGGTATTAAATGGTTTCGTCTAACAACAAGACTTACCTCTCCTTGGTGTATTTGAATTTTTAAGATAGGTAAAACTTTTGTAATAACTTTAAGATTTTCAGCAATAAATAAATTATTCATAATAACGTCCTAGTCCTAGAAACGTTTATTTTTTTTCGCAGATCGCGCATTTGTGTGTGTTCTTTGACCTCTTACAGGCAAACCTCGTACTCTTCTTAAACCTCTGTATGACTTTATATTAATTAAATTTTTTAAAGTTAACGATTTAAATTTTTTAAGTTCATTATTTAATAAAAGATCTAAGGAATCGATGAGTTGTAATATTTCTGTAATCTGTCCTTGATTTAAATTTCTAATTTTTAAATTTATAGAAAACCCTAGTTTTTTACAAATAGAAAAAGCAGTATTTCTGCCAATACCATGGACTTTGGATAATGCAAAATAAACTGACTTTTGTTCAGGTAAATTTGTTTCTAATAAATAAAGCATATAAATATAATTTTAAAAATACATGTTTTCTACAAGATTATTTACACTCATGTGAACTGAGCTTAAATATGTATCTGGTGTTAATCCTAAAATTAAAGTATAACAAATTAAAGGTATAAAAATAAAAAACTCACGCTTATTTATATCTAGCATTTGTTTTATATATTGACTCTTTAGATTACCAAATGCAATTCTATTAAACAACCAAAGAGAATAACACCCACCTAGTATCATACCAGTAGCACCGAAAAAAGTTATACTGGAGTTTACTTTGAAAGAACCAGCGAAAATTAAAAACTCACCGATAAATCCACTTGTTCCAGGAAAACCTATATTCGCCATAGTGAAAAATAAAAATATAGAAATGTATAAAGGCATAGTATGAACAAGACCTCCATAATATTTTACAAGTCGAGTTCTATAACGCTCATAAACAACACCAATAATAACGAATAAGGCACTTGCAACAAACCCGTGACTTAAACTTTGTAGCAGTGCACCTTCAATACCAACATTGTTGAAACTAAAGATACCTAGCATAACAACATTCATATGAGCAACTGAAGTATACGCAATGATTCGCTTAAAATCAGTTTGTCTTATAGCAGTTAATGATGTATACACAATACCTATTAAAGACATTGTATATACAAAAGGAGTAAAGTAAAATGAAGCTTGTGGAAATAAAGGTAATGAGAATCTAATAAAACCATAAGTCCCTAACTTCAGTAATACCCCAGCTAGAATAACAGATCCAGCTGTTGGTGCTTCAACGTGGGCTTCTGGCAGCCATAAATGTACAGGAACCATTGGCACTTTAGCAGCAAAAGCTAAAAAAAAAGTAAACCATAAAATTTTTTGTTCGAAATCTGAGAAAACAAAAGTTAATAAAATTTCGTAATCTGTTGTTCCTACTTGGTTGTAAATATATAAAATAGATAATAGCATTACAACTGATCCTAAAAGAGTATATAAGAAAAAATAGTAAGATGCTAACATTTTACGTTCTCGAGATCCCCAAATACCTACAATTAAAAACATTGGAATTAAAATACTTTCAAAAAAAATGTAAAACATAAGTAGATCTAGTACACAAAAAACACCTATTAGAAAGAATTCAATAAGTAAAAAAGAAATTAAATATCCTTTTAAATTTGACTGAATAGTGTTCCAGCTAATTAAAATACACAATGGAATTAATAAAGTTGTTAATAATAAAAAAAATAATGAAATTCCATCAACTCCTAAAGTAATATTTAAATTTAACACTGGAATCCATAAAACTTTTGTTACAAATTGAAATGTTCCTACTGATTTCTTAAATCCCCCCCAAATAAACAAAAATGCAATAAAAGGTAAACAAGAGAAATTTAAAGCAACTACTTTCAATAATTTTTGTTGTTCTGAACTAATGAATACTAATAATAAAATCCCTATTAACGGAATAAATGCTGTATAAAATAAAATATCTTGAAAATAAAACAAAGATGTTGAGTTCATATTAATTTAATTATAAGGGAATCAAACCCAATTCTGTTAAAAACTTGGAATAAAAGGATTCGAACCTTTGAATGATCGTACCAAAAACGATTGCCTTGCCACTTGGCTATACTCCAAATGTTACTATTGAGTATTTAAATTCTTTAATTTGATTTTAAATATTTTTTCTTAGAATAAGATGAATATTTAGATTCAATAGTCTTTTTATGCTTTTTTTGATTTAAAACAAAATTTTTGTCATCCTGTTTTTGAAAAACAACAAATTTATTATTTAATGGTGTTTCTAGATTATAAGAAAAATAAAAACTGCCATTCGAAGAAACATTAATACTTTTAAAAACTTTCATTTTATCTATCTACTTCTCCAAAAACAATATCTTGAGTTCCAATAATTGTAACAACATCAGCAATCATATGACCTTTTGACATCATATCTAAACCTTGTAAATGAGCAAATCCTGGAGCTTTGATTTTACATCTGTAAGGTTTATTGGAATTGTTAGAAATTAAATATACTCCAAACTCGCCTTTAGGGGCTTCAATACCAGTATAAGTCTCATTTGCTGGAACAGTCATTCCACTACTATAAAACTTAAAATGGTGAATCAAAGATTCCATAGATTGTTTAATATCAAATCTAGAAGGGGGTGTTACTTTATGATCATCTGTTTTAATTGGACCAAGTGGCATATTATCTAAACATTGCTCAATAATGTTAATTGATTGTTTCATTTCAAACATTCTAATTAAATATCTATCATAACAATCTCCATGCGCACCTGCTAAAATATCAAAATCTATTTCACCATATACTTCATATGGTTGACTTTTTCTAATATCCCATTCTACTCCAGATCCTCTAAGCATAACACCACTAAATCCCCAATCTTGCGCTTGATTTAATGAAACAACACCAATATCTACTAAACGCTGTTTCCAAATTCTATTTTCTGTTAACATTTCCTCAATTTCAAGAATTCTTAACTTAAACTGTTCTTTAAAAAGATAAATATCAGTTAATAGTCCTTTTGGTAAGTCGGTATGAACCCCACCTGGTCGAAAGTACGCAGCATGCATTCTAGCACCCGACACTCTTTCATAAAATTCCATTAACTTCTCTCTTTCCTCAAAACCCCATAACATTGGTGTCATTGCACCAACATCCATAGCATGGCAACCAACGGCCAATAAATGGTTTAGTATTCTAGTAATCTCAGAGAATAAAACTCGTATATATTGAGCTCTTCTAGGAATACTACAATTTAATAATTTTTCAATTGCTAAGCAATAAGTATGCTCTTGAGCCATCATAGAAACATAATCTAACCTATCAAAATAAGGTAAAGCTTGCAAATAATTTTTATATTCAATTAACTTTTCAGTACCTCGATGTAAAAGACCAATATGTGGCTCAGCTCGTTCAACAACTTCACCTGTCAATTCTAAAACTAATCTTAACACTCCATGTGCTGCTGGATGTTGAGGTCCAAAATTTACAGTAAAATTTTTAATTTCTTTTACTAGCTCTTTCTTTAAAACCATAACAAATATATATATAAGCCTAAGTAGATTTGAACTACTGACTTTACGCTTATCAGGCGTACACTCTAACCAACTGAGTTATAGGCTTTTTTTATTTTAACAAATTAAAATAATTTTGAAACAACAAAATAGTGGTACTGGATTGATGGTACAACTAAAATTGCAATTGGCATGAAACCGTGATTTACACCACAAATTTCACTACACTGACCAAAGAATAAACCAATTCTCTTTAAGAAAATATTTACCTGATTTAACCGACCTGGACATGCATCAATTTTAACACCAAATGAAGGAATAGCCCAACTATGTAGAACATCAACAGAAGTAACTAATAACCGTAAGTGGGTGTTAGATGGTAATAATACACGCTTATTAGTTTCTAATAATCTGAAGAAACCTAAATAGTTTTTTTCAGAAATACTTTCATCTGCTAATAAATAACAAGTGTATTTTAAAGTTTTATCAGAATCCATACAAGTTGCCATAGTATCGAAATCTGAAATTTCATAACTCCAAAACCACTGGTGACCGATAACTTTAACTGAAATTTCTGGAGTAGAAATTTCATCCATAGAATAAAGTAAAGTGAATGATGGTGAAGCTAAATGTAATAATGTTAAAGCTGGTAAAGAAGTCCAAACAATTTCTAAAGTATTTGAATGGAAAAAGCTTTGGCTTTTTTGAGTATTAAACTCTTCAAAATTAGAAACTGTTGCAAATAATAACCAACCTACTAGTACTACAATAACTGTGATAATAAATAATAAATGTCTGTTAAATTCTAATAATCCTTCCATAGTAGTTGTAGATGGATCTTGTAGTCTTAATTGAGCGAACTCAGGAGCATCGCAAAAAAAGAAAATTTTTTCTGTACTCATTTATATGTATTTTAAATTTAATTTATTTAGATCGAGCTAAAAAAAATGAAGCAACAATAATTAACACTAATCCTCTATAATCTAAGTTATATTCGAATAGTACCCAAAGCTCTCTTAAACATAACATTAGTGCTAAGGTAGTTAATATTACTAATGTGTAATGGTAAAGAGAACCACTTTGTGCTTTGTGTAATTGATGAGCTGCTTTTAATGCTACTGATGATAATCCTGTTGGACCAATAATTTCAAAAGTACCTCGATCAATATTTTTATAACTCATAGAATAACCAAATTTAAAGAAAAACTGTCCGAAACATTCGTTATAAATCTTATCAAAAAACCATTTTTTATTTAAAAAACTGTAGATTTTTCTTCCAATTACTGAAGTTTTTATAGAATATAAAATAGAACTTTGAAAATTGTATAAAAAGAAAGATAAACTAGCTCCGAATAAACTTAAAGTCACTGGTAAAATTTTGTAAAAGAAAACTACAAACTCAGCATCAAAAACATGAAGAGTTTTAGGATTGTTATAAATTGCAGTACCAAAGAAATCACTTCCTACTCCTACAATTAAATCTTTTGTATAGAATCCTACAAAAATACTTGGAATAGCTAAGAAACATAAAGCTATAAAAATATTACTAAATGTTTCTCTAGCAAAACCAATTACAGGTTTATATCCATTTGGTTTAACTAAAAATGTTAAACATAGTAGTCGTGTTGAATAGAAAGCTGTTAGAAACGCACCAAAAGTTCCTAAGAAATAACTAAAATGGCTATATGAAGTAAATTTACCATAAGCTAATTCTAAGACTAAATCTTTTGAGTAAAATCCAGCTAAAAATGGAAAACCAATTAAAGCTAATGAACCTATTGTCATAGCTGAATATGTAAAGGGAACTAGATTTTTTAGTCCACCCATTTTTCTCATATCCTGTTCATCATTTACTGCATGAATAACTGCTCCTGCACCTAAGAATAGAAGAGCTTTAAAGAAAGCATGATTTGCTAAATGGAAAATACCAACAGAGTAATCAGAAAGACCACAAGAAAAAACCATGTAACCTAATTGACTACAAGTAGAGTAAGCAATTACTCTTTTCAAATCATTTTGTAATAAACCAACACTAGAAGCAAAAAAAGCAGTACAAGCTCCTAAAATTGTAACAAACTGTAAAATATTTGGCGCATGCTCATATATAAATGAACTTCGAGCAATTAAAAAAACCCCAGCAGTTACCATGGTAGCTGCGTGAATTAATGCAGAAACTGGAGTAGGCCCCTCCATTGCATCTGGAAGCCAAGTATGTAAACCTAATTGTGCTGACTTACCTACTGCTCCAAAAAATAAGAAAATACAAATTAATGATAAAATATTGAAATCCATATTTAAGAAATTAACAGTTTCTGATTTAAAAAAAGGAGCTAAAGATGCTACAGTTGCATAATCAACTGATTTAAAATTAACAAACATAATTAATATACCAATAATTAAACTAAAATCACCAATACGATTAATAATCATTGCTTTAATAGCCGCTTTATTAGCTTGTACTCTTGTAAACCAGAAATTAATTAATAAATACGAACATAGACCAACACCTTCCCAGCCTAAGAACATTTGAATAAAATTATCAGCTGTCACTAAAATTAACATAAAAAAAGTGAACAGTGATAAATAAGACATAAATCTTGGTAAGTGAGGATCGTGTGACATATATTCTACTGAATATAAATGTACTAGTGATGATACAAAAGTAACTACAATACACATTACTACAGTTAAACTGTCAAATAAAAATCCCCAATTTACTAATAAAACTTCAGAACTAACCCAAGTGGCTAGTCGTATATAAACAAAACTTCCCATTAATCCAACTTCATAAAAAGCAAAAAGGGATAAAAAAAATGAAATTATTAAACAACTTGTTGTAACTATTGCGGCACCCTTAGGTCCGATAGCTCTACCGAATAATCCAGTTATAAAAAAACCTATAAGAGATAAAAAAACTAGTGGAACATACATTTAAAAAAAAGGTTTACTATCCTTTATTCTTTTATTTTAATTTAAAATTCAAAAACTCACATCTTAAGGGATTCGAACCCCTGACCGTCAGCTTAGAAGGCTGTTGCTCTATCCAACTGAGCTAAAGATGCTACAATAAATATTACAGTATATATTGTTAAATTTTATTTCTAAAATATAATGAATCCTTTAAATAAACTTCACCATAAGAATCAAATAATTGAATATATTTTTTTTGAAAAAGTCTATTTGATAGCTGTTCAGTTGTTTTAAAATTATTTTTATCTAATAGAACAACATTATCTGGATCAATTGCTCTTAAAAAACTTTTATTTTTCTTTTTTATATTGAATAGCCCTTTAACTTCTAGCTTTATTCCAGGAAAACTTAAATTTTTTATTTTTTTCAAAATTAAGAAAAATTTCAGCGGTTTAACTGAATCTATTACAAATTCTTTGGTATAAAATCTAAACTCAAACTGTTCTTGGGCTGTTTTATTTACATGTGGAGATTTTAAAATAGTAATAAACTTTCTTTTTTTCTGTTTTGAAATGTGTTTTAAAACAGTCGGAAAGGTTTCAAGTTTTAATAAAAACTGAAAAAATTTTTCTAACACTTTACTATCTTTTGAAGATACTTTAAAATAAAAAAACATTATTATATTTTATATGATCAGAAGAAGTGGGATTCGAACCCACGATATAGTATATTCTATATAAAGATTTAGCAGATCTTCGCTTTAAGCCACTCAGCCATTCTTCTTCTTAATTTTTAATTAAAAATTAACTAGTTAATAAAGTTGCTTTATGAAATACTAAATAAATAATCATAGGATCAATACATAAAACAATCAATAAAATAGATAAAATTGAAACTAAAAGAGCTTTCTGGGTTGTAATTGGTAAGTATAATTTCCCTACTAAAGTGTTCTCAAAATATAAGATTTTTACTAGTCGAATGTAGTAAAATGTTGAAATAACACTGAATAGAATACTTAAAACAGATACCAAATATGCTGAAGATTTAACAACAACTAAAAAAATACCAATTTTTGCTAAAAAACCTACAATTGGAGGAATACCTGCAATCGAAAATAAAGTAACCGCTAAGATTAAAGCTAGCATTGGATTAGATTCATTTAATAAAACTAAATCTCCTAATTCTTTATTTGATTTGTTAAAATAAAAACTTCTTTTCTGTCTTAAAAATAAATAAACTGACCAAAAGCATAAACCAGAAATCATATAAATTACTAAATAATAAAACATCATTTGCATACCTTCAACATTTCCAGTACTAAATGATAGTAGTAAGTAACCAGTGTGACTAATAGAACTGTAAGCAAGTAAAGTTTTTAACTTACGCTGTTCTAGCCCTCCAACAGAACCTACAAAAATACTTAAAACGGCTAATACAAAAAAGTAGATTTGAAAATCATTAATAAAAATATGATAGAAACTTACATAACATAATCTCATTAATAAAACAAAAAAACCAATCTTAGGAACTACTGCAAAAAAGAAAGTAGTTACATTTGGTGAACCCTCATAAACATCTAATGACCAAAAATGAAATGGTGCAATAGAAAGTTTAATAAATATACTAACACAAATAAATATAAAACCAATAGCTACTAAATTAGTATTTAAAACTGGCACATCCTTAATTATGCTAATAACTTCAGTATTTGCATATGAAGCAAAAATATGCTTTAATAATAGTAAATTTGAACTTAATTCATTCTGATCTAAAATTAATAAATTTGACCATAAACTATCATAAGGAAGAAAGTTTGATTCAGATAACATAAAATCTACATTATTCTGAATAAAAAAGCAAAAACTATAATCTGCTTGTTTAATTGGCATTAATACATCAAACCAATTTTCTGGAGCAGCTAAAGAAGTTGCAAATAATAAAGTTGATGGGAAAAATAATGAAACATTTTCAAATTTATTTTTTACACACCAATCAATTAAACTATCGTTTGATAATGAACTTAAAGTATGTGCTGGTGATAAATCTGAGCCTGCAGAGAAAACACTGATAAGGCTAAATAAAGATTTATCATATACAACTCCATAGTTACCGAAAATAAATTCATTACCACGACAACCATCTAATAAATCTAATGATACTAAAGAACTGTTTTCAGGAGTTGCTGTAAATAACAAAGAGAAAAACATTTGAAGATCATCAAAGCTTAAAGTACCCATGCATCCATAGATAATTGATGAACCAAATAAAAATAGTGCTGAAGATAAAGCTCCTATAATAAAATATTTTAAACCGCTTTCTACAGAATAACTAGAATTTCTTTTAAATGCTGCCATAATATAAAACGCAACACTTTGTAATTCAATTGCAAGATAAGCAGTAATTAGGTCATTAGACGAACACATTAATAATAAACCTAAAATTGAAATGGTAATTAAAACAACATATTCAAAATTGTTTTGAATTGGCTCATCTCTAAATGAAACATTAACCACTATTAAAAATAAAACAGATGTTAAACAAATAACTAATTTCGAAATAAAACCAAAATAATCATTAATAATAAAATTATTACTAGTGAATGAATTCATAATTAATAAGTCTTCATTTAAAATAAGAAAAGATGATAAAATAATCAACAAAGTACCAATATAATAAACTTGCTTATTTAATATAACAAACCCTGTTTTACGTTGATAAGCTGTACTTACCGCATAAAAAGTAAATTGAAGAATAGAACAACTTAAAAAAAGCTCTGCTGAAAGAGACATTTCTTTTAAATGATATATTTGAAATAATTCTAGCGACATCATATTAGTTAAGACTGGGATTCGAACCCATATTTTATTAATACCCAAGAGATTACCTCTTTCTCTTAACATGTTAATTTTTATAATAAAAATTAATCAACTTTATAGTTTACTAATTTTGTTTCAATAATTCCGATAAGAGGAATTAATACTAAGAAGAAAGCAAAATAATATAAAGATGTTAGCTGTCCTAAAGCAATAAATGGATCAGTAATAGGTGCTTGACCTACCCATAATAATGTAAGGAAATCAGCTATAAATAACCAATAAAAGATTTTAAATAATGGTCTGTAAGTAGTGTTTCTAACATAACCTGTATAGGTAAATGGAATTAAAAGCATAACTAAAATAGAACCACCCATAGCAACAATACCTAAAGCTTTATGAGGAATTGATCTTAAAATCGCATAAAATGGTAAGAAATACCACTCAGGCACTAAGTGTTTTGGAGTTTCCATAGGATCTGCAGGAATACAGTTATCTGGGTGATTTAAATAGTTTGGAAAAAAGAATACAAAAACACTAAAAAATAATAAGAAACAAGTAAAAGCGAAAACATCCTTCGCTGCATAATATGGATAGAATGGCACATCATCTACACCAGTATCTGAACCAATTGGGCTAGTAGAACCTTCTTTATGTAGCAACGCTAAGTGAATAATAGTCACTCCTGCAATAATAAATGGTAATAAAAAGTGTACACTATAGAACCGCCGTAAGGTAGGGGCATTTACAGTGAAACCTCCCCATAACCACTCAACAATAGTTTGTCCACCTAATGGAATTGCAGTAACCATGTTGGTAATTACAGTTGCTCCCCAGAAACTCATTTGTCCCCAAGGTAACACATATCCAGTAAAAGCAGTACCCATAATTAATAAGAATAAAACTACTCCTGAACACCAAAGTAATTGTCGTGGTTTCATATAAGATCCATAATATAGACCTCTAAAAATATGTGAATACACAACAATAAAAAACATAGATGCACCATTTGCATGAACATATCTAATGAACCAACCATTTGGAACATCTCGCATAATATATTCAACACTTGCAAAAGCTAAATCTATGTTTGCAGTATAGTGGGTAGATAAAAGAATTCCTGAAATAATTTGAATTACTAAACACATACCTGCTAAAGAACCAAAACTCCAAGCGTAAGTTAAACCAATTGGAGTTGGATAGTGAATTAAATGACAATCAACAAAACCTAAAAGATAGTTTTTGTTCCATCGAAATTTGTTTAAAGACACGTTTCGAGCCCGTGTTCTTGTTACCAATGCTGTTTGCTTTACAATTTCTGTCATAGCTAAATCATTTTTGTTTAAAAGGTTATTAACCATTTTAAGTTCTTAAATTAAAAACTTGTAAAATTACATTAAAGTAGCAGCAGCTACATTATTAGGTGCAAGGTTACCCCACCAGTAAATGTTGATGAATAAGAAAAGCCATACAACATCTACAAAGTGCCAATACCAAATTGCAGACTCAAATCCAAAATGGTGAGTGTTAGTTGTATGATTTAATACAATTCTAACAAATGATACTGCTAGTGCAATTGTACCAACAAAAACATGGAAACCGTGAAAACCAGTAGCCATATAGAAACAAGATCCATAAATACCATCACTAATATTGAAAGGAGCAGAAACGTACTCTAATCCTTGAAAATAAGTGAATAATACAGCTAAAGTTAATGTATAAATTAATGCAATAATAGTATGTCTTTTTGCATTTAAAATAATTGCATGGTGAGCCCAAGTAACGGTAGCACCTGAACTTAATAAAATAAAGGTGTTAGTTAAAGGGATGGTATAAGTATTCATAGCAGTAATTGAATGAGGAGGCCATACACCACCAATGTTATACACAGGAGCTAGACTAGAGTGAAAGAAAGCCCAGAAAAATGCTAAGAAAAACATTACCTCTGAAGCAATGAATAAAATCATACCTAATCTTAAACCTCGCTGTACAACAAAGTTATGATGCTCTTCATAAGTAGCTTCTCGAACAATATCTCGCCACCAAACAAACATAACAAAAAGAATTAAAATAAAACCGTTTAAGAAAAGACCCCAACCACCTACAACTCTGTGCATATATAAAACACCACCTGTTGTAAGCATAAAGGCACCTAAAGCAGCAAAAAGAGGCCAAGGACTAGGATCTACTAGATGAAACTGATGAGTTGTATGTAAATATTTAAAATCAAATTTATTCTTTAAAGTGCTCATAGCGTTTTTGTTAAATTAACTCCATTCAATTGCTCCCACACACCAAGCATAAATAAAACCAATCCCTAATTCAACTAAAAATTCAATCATAGACCAAAAACCTAAAAGGTTTAGTTGTGATATTGAAGTACACCAAGGTGCTAAAAAAATAATTTCAATATCAAATAAGATAAATAAAATAGCAATAATATAAAATCTAACATTAAACTGGTTTCGTGTATCACCATATGCCTCAAAACCGCATTCATAAGTCGAAAGTTTTTCAGTTTCAGGACTTTGAGTTACTAAATAATAAGATAAAATCACTATAAGAAGAGAAAGAAATAATGCAAAACAAAGATAAACAAAAATTCCTAAATATTCTTCTTTAATAAAAGAATCTTTTAATACGTTAAATTGTTCTAAATAGTTATTAGAATTTAAAAAATTTTTCAAAAAAAAATTAATATCCATAAGATTCGATAATCGAATTGAAATAGTGGTAATTGTTTAAATAAAATTAAAAGAAATTTGTTGAACTTGATCTCATAATTTTTGAACAGTTAACAAGAACAGAAGAATTGTAACTAAATGAATCTTTACCATTACCGTTAAAAAAATCATCTAGCCAACCTTTAACTTTAGTATTTAATACCTTTGTTCTAGTAGGCTTAATTGACGATTTAACTGGTTTTAGTAACGGTGCGTTTTGCTTAGTTAAATAAAAACTTAAACTTGTTAAAGTTTGAACAGCATAAAACTGAAAATTCACATAGTTTTTAAAATTAAATGAATTAACTGAGTCAAAATTAATTAAATTATTATCTTTTCTGTTATTAAAAAATACTAATGATTTTGTATTTGCATAAAACTTTCTAGTTATTTGCCAGTTAGTTTTAGCATCTTTTTTAAAATTAATCAATTTAGTAGTTCTTTTAATTAAACCTTGAGTATTAATATAAGTTTCATTATCCTCTAAAAATAAATTGCTAGGTAAATGGAAATAATTATTAAATAACTTATTTTCAGATTTTTTAAAAACTGACTCATTAGTTGGACTTACATTTTGATCTATAAAAATCTTATTACTTAATGCAGTGTTAGCGTTAAAAATCTGTAATAAATGTAATTCAATTAATTTTTTCATATTAGCAGTAGAACCTAATGAAATATTAATATAATATAAACCAAAAAAATTAATAAAATCTTCAGTGGATAGAGGTAAAAATTTATTTAATGATTGAATACCAACACTGCTAATATTGTGATTTAATACATTAAAACCATTCCATGCTGTATCTAATACACTTGTATATTTTAAAACTTCCATAAAAATTTTAGAATCACTTCTTCGAGATAATTCTGTATTTGTAATAAGAAGTGGTAATTCTGCATATTTAATATCTTGACACGATAAATGAGTTCCCTCACCTAGCGATTTCAAAATACTAAAATTTGATCCTAAATTATATGTTGGAAAAGTTAAATCTAACATAGGCCCTACATTTAATAATTTAAAATTACCTTTTAAAAATCTTTGCCGTAAGCTTAAATTTAAAATATACCCTTCATATCTTGGATTTGTATTTACTAAAATACCTAATGTTGACATATGAAGTTTTGGTTTTTCTATTGATGATCCTAATTGATATTGTGATTCAAAATCATTTGCAGTCTTATGACTTTCAACTCTTTTTAAATCAATAATAGAACAACTTTGTTTTAATAAATATAACATATTTAAAGTTTCTAAACTTAAATTTTCAAAGGCAAAAATAAATGAAAAAACATTTCGTTTGTGTAAATTTAAGTGATCAATAAAATATATTAGCTCAGAAACTTCGTTAAAAAATTCTTCCCAATTTGTACCTTTACCTGAAGACTTTTCAAACATACCGTCAAAAAAAAGTCGACCTTTGTCTGTTAACCATGGAGTACTTGGATCATTTGGTTCCGCAAGAAAAATTTGATCTTCTCTAATCGATAACCGTAAGCTTACTCCAAAACTATCTGTTGGGTCAATACCCTCACCTTCAATAAATTCCCATTCTCTTAACTCATCAGAAAACGCTTTAAATGTTAATGCTCCCATTTTAAATAATTATTTAAGTGATAGCGGATTTGAACCACTAACTTTCTCGTTGTAAGCGAGACACTCTACCATTGAGTTAATCACTTTTGACGGAAGAGGGACTTGAACCCCCGACAGTTGGATTATGATTCCAACGTTCTAACCAACTGAACTACTCCGCCCTATTTTACACTTTAAGTACTTATATTGTAGGTACTTATACTATAAAACATTTTTTCTAGATAATTGACGGAAAATTGATTGTTCTCTCCGTTTACTCTTTTCAAACGCAGATTTTATAGTTAAAAAAGCAACACCTATTACTGCTATATATAAAATTAAACCTGCAATTAAGATTTGTAATACATAATGTGTATAGAAAATTTGACCAAAAACATACACATCTGCAAGAGAATCTAGACTATCATACCAATTTAAATAAGAATTATGTTCAAATGAACTCATGTTTGTATTCTTTGAGAATACTTTAGAAAAAGCGCCGTAAATTTCAGCTAATAAGGTAAAACCTATTAATACTCCTACTGGTAAATAAAGTTTACTTGTTTGTAAATCTCTATACTTAATATCAAGCATCATTACTACGAATAAAAATAAGATTGCAATAGCACCTAAATAAATTATTAGAAAAAAAAGCGCTAAAAACTCATTTTCAAATAAAAATAAAAGTATTGAAGATGATAAAAAACTAGTTACTAAGAATAGTACTGAGTGTAGGGGGTTTTTAGAGATAATAACCATTGAAGCGCTAAATAGCAATAGCGCGCACATAAAATAAGTTAATATAATCATTTTTATGTCAGAGGCAGGATTCGAACCTACAAACTTCAGGGCATGAGCCTAACATGCTAACCAATGCACTTCTCTAACAAGCGATTAAATAGTTTTTAACTGATTCCCAATTTATATTAGTATTTGAAAAACTTTTAATCTAAACTCTTGAAAACGATTTTCAGGTTAAAATGAAAAAAGGATTCGAACCTTTATTTTATTTATTAAAAAATAAATAAAAACCTAAATTAATATTTCATTTTGTTCCAGCTACACGTTCCCGTACAGCTACCTTGTTACGACTTCATCCAAATTATCAATCTCTCCATGGGCTTTATTAAAACCTTCAAGCGAAACTAATTCTTTGCAAGTGACGGGCGGTGTGTACAAGGCCAAGTTACATGTTCACCGCAACGTGCTGATTTGCGATTACTAGTGATTCCAACTTCATGTAGACGAGTTGCAGTCTACAATCCGAACTGGGAAAATTTTTGTTGATTACCTTAAAATCTCTTTTTTGTCACTTTTTGTAATTTTCATTGTAGCACATGAAGTAGCCCAATTTATTAGGGTCACATTGACTTGACTTCATTCTTACCTTCCTTCAACTTATCGTTGACCGTGCTTTTATAGCATTAAAAGTAAAACTTTTATGTGTAAAAACTTAAAAGTAAGAGTTACGCCCGTTTCAGGACTTAACCAAACATCTCACGACACGAGCTGACGACAGTCGTGCAACACCTGTAAGAAAATTGTTAAACTTAATACAAAATTAATTAGAGTAACAATTTAAATATGTCAAAAATTGGTAAGGTTTTGCGCGGATTATCGCATTAAACCACATGCTCCACCACTAGTGTTAGACCCCCGTCAATTCCTTTGAGTTCCAATCTTGCGATCGTACTCTTCAGGCGGAGTGCTTATTGCGTTAGCTTGAAAATCTAAATAATATCTGTTGATATTACAATTAAATTACAGCACTCAGAATTTACGGTGTGGACTACCAGGGTCTCTAATCCTGTTTGCTACCCACACTTTCGTCCCTCAACGTCAGTTTATACTAAAAAGTTGCCTTCGCTGTTGGCATTCCTTTATATATCTACGGATTTCACCCCTATCGTATAAAATTCTACTTTTCTGTATTAAACTCAAAGTAAAGCAGTATTAATTGCTGTGTTAAAATTAAGTTTTAAGATTTAACAAAAAACTTACTTTACCGTCTACGGACTCTTTACGCCCAGTCATGCCGGATAACGCTTGCCCTTCCCGTATTACCGCGGCTGCTGGCACGAGTATTAGCCAGGACTAGTTCAATTAAATAATGTCATTATCTTCTCTAATTAAAGGATCTTACAACTTAAATAAGCCGTCATCACCCAGTTAGTATTGCTGGATCAAACTTTCGTTCATTGTCCAATATTCCTCACTGCTGGCCAACGTATTAGCCTGGACCTTGTTTCAGTTCCAGTGTGGTTGATCATCCTCTCAGACCAACTAAAGATCATTGGCTTGGTAAGCTTTTAAATTACCAACAACCTAATCTTAAGCAGATTTATCTTTCAGCGGAGTAAACCTTTATAATATATTCAGTATTTTATTTTTCGAAAAAAATATTTGTCCTGAACTGAAAGGAAAAATTCTGCGTGTACTCACCCGTACGCCACGAAATATAAATTCCGTTCGACTTGCATGTGTTAAGCATACTACTAGCGTTCATCCTGAGCCAGGATCAAACTCATATTGTTTATAATTATAATTATTTATATATTTTTATATAATTAATTTGAATTAAAATCTATAAAAACTAAAACATTTTTAGTTCAAAAATAGTAAAAAGTCTATTAAATTAATATTTTAGTACTTATTAGCTAAAAGTCTTACAACTCTTACACACTAAGCCTATCGATGTAATAGTCTATTACATTTTTAAAAAAATTTGTATTGAGGTTAATTTCTTACTTAGATGCTTTCAGTAATTATTTATGATAAATGTAGCTACTCGACTGTGCTATTGGTATAACAATCGATTCACCAGGGATTTACTTTTCCCGGTCCTCTCGTACTAGGGTTTACTCCTCTCAATTTTTTGCACTTACGGTAGATAGGGACCAAACTGTTTCACAACGTTCTGAACTCAGATCATGTACCGCCTTCATTGGCGAACAGCCAAACCCTTGGAACCGCCTACAGCTCCAGGATGCGATAATCCAACATCGAGGTGCCAAACCACCCCGTCGATAGGGTCTCTAGAGGGTGATTAGCCTGTTATCCCCGGCGTACCTTTTATTCGTTGAGCGGTGACCTTTTCCACTCAGAATCACCGGATCACTATAACCGACTTTCGTCCTTGCTCGATTTGTCAATCTTACAATCAGGCAAACATATACTATTATGCTTTAAAGTTGTTCTAGTTCAACCTAAGTTTACCTTTGCACGCCTCCGGTACTCTTTAGGAGGCGACCGCCCCAGTCAAACTACCCATTATACAATGTCTCACTTGATAAGTAATAAAAAATCTTTAGAGTGGTATTTCAACGATGTTTAACTTATTTACTTGCGTAAATAGCTATATAATTAACAACTTCCCACTTATTCTACACAAAAGAAAATTCATTACAATGTATAACTATAGTAAAGGTGCACGGGGTCTTTCCGTCTAGCCGCAAGAATTTCGCATCTTCACGAAAATTTCAATTTCACTGAGCTTATGTTGGAGACAGTGGGACAGTCGTTACGCCATTCATGCAGGACACCAATTAAATGCCAAGGAATTTCGCTACCTTAGGACCGTCAGAGTTACAGCCGCCGTTTACTGGGAGTTAGGGTCAAAGCCAAAAGACCTTTTCCTTTAATCTTGCAGCACTGGGCAGGCGTCAGTCTCAATACATCTTCTTACGAATTAGCAGAGACCTGTGTTTTTGTTAAACAGTCGCTGTCCCCGATTTTGTGACAACTTTATAAAGTTACCTCTATAAAGTCACTCCTTATTCCGAAGTTACGGAGCCATTTTGCCGAGTTCCTTCAACATAATTCTCTCAAGCGCCTTAGTTTACTAAACTTGTTCACCTGTGTCGGTTTAGGGTACGGTTTTTATAATTTAAGAAGCTATTTCCAGAAAGTACTATAAAACCTTTATTTAAACCATAAAATAAAAATAATATTCATACTTTGTCACTTCTTAAAATCAAAAAAATTATTTTTTATCTCATTAAAATAAAACTTTCGTTTCGCTTCTTAGAGACCGATTAATAATATACCAAAACGGATTAGCCTTGTTTTGGAAACCTTGAACTTAAGGCGACAATGTTTCACACATTGTTTGTCGTTACTCATACCAACATTTTCATTTCTGATATCTCCATTTTATATTACTATAAAACTTCTTAAATATACAGAACGTTCTGCTACCATTTATTATTTTAAATAAATCTATAATTTCGGCAAATAATTTTAGTTCCATACATTTTCAATGCAAAAAAACTAAACCAATGAGCTGTTACGCTTTCTTTAAAGGGTGGCTGCTTCTAAGCCTACCTTTCGGTTGTCAACATTTTTTCACAATTTTTTCACTTAATTATTTTTGAGAGCCTTAATTAATAATCTGGGCTGTTTCCCTTTTGACTATGAATCTTAGCACTCATAGTCTGTCTGTTTAAAGTCATTTTATTAATATTCGAAGTTTCAATAAACTCAGTAAAGCTTTACGCCCCCATTGCTTATCGAGAGCTCTACCCTTAAAAAAGTTCTTTAAACGCTCTACTTAAATAGATTTCGCAGAAAACCAGCTATCTCTAAGTTTGATTGGCCTTTCACCCCTAACCACAAATCATCCCAGTATTTTGCCACATACACGGGTTCGGTCCTCCGAAAGGCGTTTCCGCCTAAACTTCAACCTGTTCATGGTTAGATCACTTAGTTTCGGGTCTTATTTTAGAGACTAAAAAGCAGTTTAAAACTTAATTTCTTTACGCCTACATATTTAATTATTTAAGCTCGCCACTAAAATAAACTTGTTGGTCCATTATACAAAAGGTACGTCATTACTTTAAAAAGCTTCGACAGTTTGTCAGCATTAAATTTCAAAATCTTTTCACTTTCGCAAAGTCTTTTTCACTTTTCCTTCACAGTACTTTTCACTATCAGTCATTAAAATTTAAAGACTTTGAGGGTGGGCCCCCAATATTCAAACAAAACATGACTTGTTTCATTTTACTATATATAAAAACTTAAATTCTATTTTACAGGGCTATCCTAATATAGAGGTTACCTTCTTTGGCTACTCAAGTATTAAATAGAATTATTTATTTTTAAGTCTATTATTGCGTTCACTCGCCATTACTTACAATTTCTCGGTTGATTTAATTTTTGGTTACTTAGATGGTTCAATTCACCAAATTTTTGCTTAAATTTTTTAAACAATTCTCTTATAATAGAGATCGGTTTTCCGAATTTATGGATAATTACAAATCTCAGCATAATATTTCTACTCCTTGTAATATTTCGTTATAAAACGTCCATTTAAAATTTTAATGCTTAAGTATTCCTTTAATGCCTTAACGACTTTTTTTACTATCAGTAAATTTTGTTAAGAGGCGAATAACAGGATTTGAACCTGTGACTTTTAGAACCACAACCTAACACTCTAACCAACTGAGTTATATTCGCCAAATTTATCATTTAAAATGAATTTGCATAATTATAATTTATGCTATTCCTATTCTTAACGGGATTTGAACCCGTATTGCTACTGTGAAAGAGTAGTGTCCTAACCAATTAGACGATAAGAACAATATTTAAAATACATACATTTAATTAATTTTCATTATTTTTAAATATTTAAAATCAATTAAAGTTATTATTAAAAACTAGTAACATATTTTTTAATGTCTTTTTAGTTTTCAATAAATTTTTATTTTTAAGTTATTTTACTTTTCCCCTTCCCCTATTATAGTTCGAAAATTTTGGTATTTTTTTTAAAAAAAATTGTGTTTTTTGACGTTTTTTTGCGTTTTTTTGATGCATCGTTGCGTTTTTTGACGTTTTTTTGCGTTTTTTTGATGCATCGTTGCGTTTTTTGACGTTTTTTTGCGTTTTTTTGATGCATCGTTGC
>Ga0193958_1000114_pt1 | contig 36768 bp, 41 predicted proteins | sample FB_1_MG_FD_140320 | JGI IMG/M metagenome (GOLD analysis project Ga0193958, IMG submission 140320) | Microbial mat bacterial communities from the Broadkill River, Lewes, Delaware, United States - FB_1_MG | ecosystem: Environmental > Aquatic > Freshwater > River > Microbial mats | place: USA... | reverse complement strand
TAATTCAACTTTATCAGCTGGAATCGCTTTTAAACCATTACTTGTTGCTTTTTCTATTAACGACGTTGCAAACACGGAACTGGCACCTAATATGCATACTGCGAGAGAGACTACTAATTTCATATGAAATCCTTTATATACAATCTATTACATTTTATTTAAATGCATTCAAGTATAAAGGAAAAGTGTAAATTTTTATTATTATTTTCTTTACAAAATCTTGACAATTAAAAACTTTTATTATTATTTTGTTATTTTGTAAAGACTTTGTCAAGAAAGTTATTAAAGAGAGTTGACATTTATAATGTATACTTCAAGAATAAAAAGAGTTTAGAGTTCAAACTACAAATCTTCTCCTTAAATACAAGATCTTAGGTAAGACTAAACTCTTTTTATTTAAATAAGTTTTTAATAATTGAAACCATACCAATATGTAGATTATAAACTGACATAGGAAAATCAAGATTATCTTCATCTGTTAAGTTAATTCTGTTTGAAGAAAGGTATATACCTAGTTTTTCTAAATCTATTATTTTAAGTTCACAATTATCATAATCAGTTCGAACTAAATATTTTTTTTCATTACTCTCTTGTAATATAAAAGCTAACATTCTTAAACTAACTAAATCAGTCCATCTAAAAAAAAGTTCACTATCTAAATTAGCTAAAATCTTACCTTCTGGATTAAATAGCAAATTTTGTTCTTTTAATGGAAATAAAACAGATAAAATAGCTTCTGTAAAAGGTATGATTTTTTCTTTCCAAAAATCTGGTTCTTCACTTAAAGCTAATTTCTCTTCTAGTACTTTTAATATTTCTTGCTGGGATGAAGTTTGTAAAAGTTTTGTAAAATTATCCATAATTATCTCACTTTCAAAACTAATTGTTCAGGTAATAAACCTAAAAATTCTTCTACTTTTTTAGTATCCCCATGGTCAATAAAACTATCTTCATATTCAAAAGATGTTACTTGAACATTGTGAATTCTTTCATCATTTAAAACTTCTAAAATTGCACTACCCACTCCACCTTGCTTTTGCGAGTCACTAAATACATACCAATCATCATAAGTTTTTGAAAGTTCAACTAACATCTCTTTGTCAATTGGTTTTACAAATCTTAAATCTAAAATGGCAATATCCTCTTTGTGTAAAGACTCTGTATTAATAGCACGAGAAACTCCAGCACCATAACCAATGAAAAGTTTTTTTGATTTACCTTTTTTTAAAAGCTCTGCTTTTCCTAAAGAAAAAGGAGTTGAAGCAAACTCTAACTCTTGAAAAGCACCTCTTGGATACCTGATAGCACTAGGACTTGTTAATGTGTAAGCAAACTCTAATCCTTGCTCTAAAGTTTTATCATCCCTTGGAGCAAATAAAATCATATTTGGAATAAATCTTAAATACGAAATATCAAAAGCTCCTTGGTGTGTTTCTCCATCATTTCCTACTATTCCAGCTCTATCCATTGCAAAAACAACGGGTAAATTCATAATGCAAACATCATGTATTATTTGATCAAAGCCTCTTTGTAAAAAAGTCGAATAAAGTGTAATATATGGTTTAAAACCTTCTTTAGCCATAGCTGCCATTGAAGTTACTGCATGCTGTTCTGCTATTGCTACATCCCAAAATCTATTAGGAAATTTATCCATTAGTTTATTTATTCCAGTACCACTTGGCATAGCAGCTGTTACACCTACAATATTTTCATATTTACAAGCAAGAGCTGATAAGGCATCTGCAAATACTGCTGTTGCAGCTTTTGGTGCAGTCTTCTTTACAAAAGCTCCATCTTCAACATTGAATGGCCCTACTCCATGCCAATGTTCATGTTGACCTTCTGCAATTTTATAACCTTTCCCTTTTACTGTTCTTGCATGAACAATAACTGGTTTTCCCATTGCTTTTGCTATTTCTAAAGTTTCAATAACTTCTTCAATATCATGTCCATCAATAGGTCCAATATAATCAATTCCCATCTCTTCAAATAAAATGCCAGGTGTAATAAGCTTTAAAGCTTCTTCCATTCTTTTAGCTATATAAGTTGTACCTTCAGGCATATTATTTTTAATAAATTTATCAACTTTTCCTTTAAAACCTTGATAATATTTACCAGCAAGAAGTTTTGAAAGATATTTAGAAATTGCTCCAATTGGTTTTGCAATTGACATTTCATTGTCATTTAAGATTATTACAACTGGTAATTTTATATCTCCTAGTTCATTTAGTGCCTCATAAACCATTCCAGCAGTCATAGAACCATCACCAATCATAACAATTGGGACTCTATCTTCTTTTTTTAATTTGATAGCCTTTGCAGCTCCAACAGCTAATGAAATTGAAGTTGATGAGTGACCAGCAACAAAATAATCTGCAGGACTTTCATTTGGTTTTGTAAAACCACTAAGTCCTTCAAATTGCCTGATTGTTTCGAACTCATCCCATCTTCCAGTCAATAGTTTATGAGGATAACACTGATGAGATACATCAAAAATAAAAGGATCATTATATGCATCGAAAACATAATGCATACCAAGAGTTAATTCTACAGCACCAAGCGTTGAAGAGAAATGTCCTCCCTTCCTTGATACTACATCAATAATTCTATCTCTAATTTCTTGAGATAGTTTATTTAACTCTTCTAATGATTTATCTTTTATTTCCATATTTATTTATACTTTATTTTAATTTTTCTAGAACTTCATCTAATTGTTCAAATACTTTTGTATTTTGTTCATTTCTACCAATTGTAATTCTAATTGCATTTTGTCCATAACCAGTTAAATCTCTAACAATTACTCCAACTTCTAGTAGTTTTTGTGCAACTTCTTTTGATACAAATTTATCACCAAATTTTAATGTGATAAAGTTTGTATATGAAGGAATATATTCAAATCCTTTAGAAGTAGCATACTCTTCATATCTTTTCATCTCTTCAAAGTTTTTTGCAATACAATCATTTACAAACTCTTCATCTTTAAGAGCTTCAATAGCCGCAGCTAAAGTTAAAGTAGTAATATTAAATGGTGCTCTTAACTTATAAAGCGTTTCAATAATATTAGCCTCTCCAATACCATATCCAACTCTCATACCACCTAAGGCATAAGCTTTTGAAAAAGTACCTAAATAGATACAATTAGGAAAAGTTTCAATTAAATCTTTTGGAACAATCCTTTTTTTCTCATCTTTGAAAGATGCATATTCTTGATATGCTCCATCAACAACTACTAAAGTATCTTTATTTATTGTTTCTAAGAACTTATAAACTTCATCCTTATCTAAACATTCACCTAATGGATTATTTGGTAAACATAAAAATATTACATCTGCACCATATTCTTTATATAGTTTTGAAAATTGCTCTAAATTATGTGTATCAGATTCTGTTTTAATTATTTTTGAACCTGTTTGTTTTCCATAAATTTCATACATAGCAAATGTAGTTTTAGCCATCAATATTTTTGAGTTTTCATTACATTTTGCGTGTACACAAAATTCTAAAATCTGGTCACTTCCTGAACCTATGATAACATTTTTACTTGAAACATTAAATTTATTCCCTAAAGCTTCTTTTAATTCATACATTGAATCATCAGGATAAATAAACATATTTTTAGCTAACTCTTGAATTTTAGCAGTTACTTTTGGACTTGTTCCATAAGGATTTTCATTTGAAGCTAGCTTAACAACATCTTCTGGTTTTACACCAAATTCTCTAACAACTAATTCTATTGGTTTACCAGCTTCATAAGTTGTAACATTCTCTAATACACTATTGAATTGCATTTATATTCCTAATATTAAATATCATTAATTTCTTTTACATACGATCCTAATACTTTAACACTATTTTTGTGTTTTTGTAGGATATTTTTAACCTTTTCATCATCTTTATGTCCATCAAAATCAATAAAGAAGATTGAATTCCCCTCAACGATATGCGATTTAATTTTTGTTAAATTTATTCCAGCATTATTGAAATCTGTTAAAAACTCAACTAATACACCTTGTCTATCTGGAAATTTTACTAAAATTGATGTTTTATCATTTCCACTTTGTGCATTTTCAAAATCACTTATTATAAAAAATCTTGTTTTATTATTATCTTTATCTTCAATATTTTCAAATAAAATTGGAAGATTATGTAATTTTGCTCCAACGTGGGGACAAATAGCTGCACTTCCAGGTTCTTTAGCTGCAATTTTAGCGGCTTTTGTAGTTGATTCAATCGGTATCCACTCAACTTCATCTAAACCAAAATTTGTCAAAAATTTTCTACACTGTTCAAAGGCAATATCTTTTGAATAAATTTTCTTTATATCTTTTACTTTATCACAAGTAGTTGCTAGTGTATGATGAATATCTAATATCACTTCTGCAATAATCTTTAAATTATAATCACTTAAACAAGTAATTGTATCTGTAACTATTCCATTTGATGAATTTTCAATAGGAACAACACCAAATTTTGCTTTTTTAGTATCAACTTCTCTAAAAATACCTTTTATCGAATTTATTGAAACGTATGAACTCATAGCACCAAATCTACCTTCAGCTGCTTGATGAGTGAAACTTCCTTCAGGTCCTAAATATGCTACATTTTCAGGTAATTCAATATTTCTTGAAATTGCAAATATTTCTAAAAAAAGTGCTTCAATTGCACTTCTATTTAGTGAACCATTTGTTTCTTTATTGATTTTTTCAAGTCTATCAATAATTGATTTTTCTCTTTCAGGTCTATAAATTGCTCCACCACTAACAGCTTTTAAAGCTCCAACTTGGTGTACAATTTCCATTCTTTCATTAATTAACTTTAATAAAGTATTATCTATATTATCAAGCTTGTTTCTTAAGTCTAATAATCCCTCTTCACTCATTTTAAGCCTTTATATTATTTAATAAACTCTTCTTCTAAAGCAATTATATCTTCAAAAGTCTCTCTTTTTCTAATTAATCTATCATTACCCTTTTCTATGGCAATTTCAGCTACTTTCCCTCTAGTATTATAATTACTTGCCATTGTAAATCCATAAGCACCTGCACTATAAATTGCAACTAAATCATTATGCTCAGTTTTAGGTAATTCTATATTTTTAGCAAAAAAATCTCCACTTTCACATACTGGTCCTACTAAATTACAATCTGAAAACTCTTGATTGTCATTTAAAACTTCAACTCTGTGGTAAGCATTATATAAAGATGGTCTAATTAAATCATTCATAGCTCCATCAACAATAATAAATCTTTTATTGCCATTTACTTTTTCATACAATACTTTAGTAACAAAAGTTCCGCAGTTTCCAACTAAGAATCTACCTGGTTCACAAATTATAGTAATATCTAAACCAAACATAGTTTCTAATACAGATTGTGCATATTCATTTGTATCAATTAATGTTTCATTATCATAAACAATACCAAGACCACCACCAATATCCATAAAAGATAATTCTATTTTTATAGCTTTTAAATTTCTAACTAAATCTGCAACTATTTTTACAGATTCAACTATTGGAGATAACTGAGTTAATTGAGAACCAATATGACAATGCATTCCTACTGGATCTAAATTATCAGAATTTTTACATTGGATATACATTCTTTTTGCTGTGTCAATATCTACACCAAATTTATTTTCATGAAGTCCTGTTGAAATATAAGGATGAGTTTGTGGATCAATATTTGGATTTACTCTAATAGAGATTCTAGCAATTTTTCCTAACTCTTTTGCAATTGTTTCAACTCTATTTAACTCAGCATCACTTTCTACATTTATCATTAAAATATCAAGTTCTAATGCTTCTTTAATTTCAGAATCTATTTTTCCAACACCTGAAAAAATAATTTTATATGGAGCAATTCCAACTTTTAAAGCACGTCTAACTTCACCTATACTAACACAATCAGCTCCTGCTCCTAGATTTGCAAGATGTTGAATAACACTTAAATTTGAGTTTGCTTTAACTGCATAAGCAATTAATGATTTTCTAGCTTTAAATGCTCCTTTTAGTTCTTCATATTGTTTTGTAATATGATCAAAATCATAAACATAATATGGTGTTTGGTATTTATTTGCTAATTCTTTAAAATTAATATTCATTTTTTACTATTATCCTATTTTTAAAATCTTAAATTTAAATTTTTAAAAATCTAAATTTAAAAGTTCTCTTTTCTTTAAAATAACTTTTTGAAGTGACTTTATTAGGGAATTAAAGCTTGAGAAAACTTTTAGATATTAGCTAATTTAAAATAAAAAAGTATCTAAAAATTTCTCAAAAAAGCAGAAATTTTAAAAGCTTATGCTTTTTTTACTTGTCTGTACCATTCCAAGCAATAGTAGGTCTTCCCTCTTCATCAAATTTAACTGCTGGCATACCCATAACATTATATCCACAATCAACATAATGAATTTCTCCAGTAACTGCACTTGATAAATCAGATAATAAATACATACCTGAGTTTCCAACTTCATCAATTGAAACATTCTTTTTAAGTGGTGCGTGAGCTTCATTCCATTTAAGCATAAATCTAAAGTCACCAATTCCAGCTGCTGCTAAAGTTTTAATTGGACCTGCAGAAATTGCATTTACTCTAATTCCATCTTTTCCTAAATCTTCAGCTAAATATTTAGTTGTCATCTCTAAAGCTGCTTTTGCAACACCCATTAAATTATAATTTGGGATATATTTTGCTCCTCCATAATAAGTTAATGTTAATACTGATGAATTATCACTTAATAAGGGTTTTAATTCTCTTACAACTTCAATTAAAGAGTAAACAGAAACATCCATTGCAATATCAAATGCTTCTTTAGAAATATCATAAAATCTTCCTGATAATCCCTCTTTTGGAGCAAAAGCAATTGAATGAACAATAAAATCTATTTGACCCATATCTTTTTCAATTGATTCTTTTAAAGCTTTGATTTCAGCAGGATTTGATACATCACATGGATATACAAAATCAGCACTTCCAAACTCAGCTGCGATTGGTTCAACTCTCTTTTTTAAACTATCATTTAAATAAGTAAATGCAATTTGGGCACCTTGATCAGCACAAGCTTTTGCAATTCCATAAGCAATTGACTTATTATTCGCAACTCCAAGGATTACCCCTTTTTTACCTTTCATAAACATCTTATAAATCCTTTGTATTTTCTAATATTTGTATGAAATCTTCTTTTTTCCAAGAAGCTGTTCCAATTAAGGCACCATCAACATTTGCTATTTGGCAAATTTCTCTAACATTTTCTACTTTTACACTTCCACCATATAAAAGTGGTTTAGATATTTTTGATTTAATTGCATTATGTATATTTTTTATGTCATCGATTGTAGCAGTGACTCCTGTTCCAATAGCCCAAACTGGTTCATATGCAAGTATTAAATTTTCATAATTTGTATCAATTCCTACAAATTGCTCATAAATATACTCTAAAGTTTGTTCAATTCCTTGGTTTTTAACCTCTAAAGGCTCACCAATACAATAAATTATTTTATATCCTAACTCTTTGTAAAAGTCATATTTTTTAGCTATTTCTTCTTGAGATTCACCTAAAATATGTCTTCTTTCACTATGTCCTATTAAAATTGTTTTAATTTCAAATTCATCAAGCTGAGTTGTTCCAATTTCACCTGTAAAAGAACCAGATACTGTTGCATAGGCATTTTGAGCACCAACAGTGAAATTTGAAACTGTATTAAAAGAATCAAGTGAAGTTGCTGTAGGGAAAACATAAACTTCATTTTTATTGTTGCTTTTTTTAATATATTCATCAATTTCATTTATAAATGTAGTAGTTGATTTTCTTGTATGATTTGTTTTGAAATTACTTGCAATAATAGGCATATTAATTATCTTCCTCAATTACTAAAGCTTTTACACCTGGTAAAATTTTTCCTTCAATTAATTCTAAAGAAGCTCCACCACCAGTACTTATAAATGTCATTTCATCTTCATCACCAGTTACTCTAACTAAGTCAGCAGTATCTCCCCCTCCAACTACAGTTGTCGCAAATGAATTTGCAACTGCATGAGAAATTTTAGTACTTCCTTTTGCAAATTTATCCATTTCATAAACACCCATTGGTCCATTCCATAAAATAGTATTTGCATCTTCTAAAGCTTCACTAAATAAAAGGGCAGAAGCTGGTCCAATATCTAAGCCCATCCAATCTTTTGGAATCTCCTGAATAGTTACAACTTTTGCAATAGCTTCTGCATCAAAAGCTTCTGCGGCAACTACATCAACAGGTAAGTATAACTTAACACCTAATTGTTTTGCTTCTTCCATAATTTTATTAGCTTCAGGTATTAAATCTTCTTCAACCAAAGAGTTACCAATTTCATGTCCTAGTGCTTTTAAAAATGTAAAAGCCATTCCTCCACCAATTATAATTTTATCAACTTTTGGTACAAGATTATAAAGAGCTTCTAATTTTCCAGATACTTTTGAACCACCAACGATTGATATAAATGGTCTCTTTGGATTATGAACAATATGATGAAAAAATTTAATCTCTTTAGCAAGTAAAAAACCGGCCGCTTTATGTTCAATATCAAAATATTTTGAAATCCCTTCAACAGAAGAGTGTGCTCTATGTGAAACACCAAAAGCATCGTTAATATAAACATCAGCCATAGAAGCTAATTTTTCACTTAATTCTTCATTATTTTTAGTTTCACCAGCATCAAATCTCATATTTTCTAATAATAAAATTTCTCCAGATTGTAATTCTTTTGCCATTTGTAATGATTCATCACAAACAATCCCTGGAGCCATTTTAATATCTTGTTTTAATAATGTATGTAATCTTTTTGCAATTGGTTTTAGAGAGTATTTTTCTTCAAACCCTTCTTTAGGTCTACCAAAGTGCGATGCTAAAATAATTGAACAATCATTATCAATACAATATCTAATTGTATTTAAAGCACTTCTAATTCTTCTATCATCAGTGATATTATTATATTCATCCATAGGTACATTAAAGTCACATCTAATAAAAACTTTTTTACCAGCAATATCAATATTTTTAATCTCTTGTAATTTCAAGTTCTTTCCTTATTTAAAATTATTTAGTAGCTATGTGAATACCCATTTCTACAAGTCTTGTAGAGTATCCCCATTCATTGTCATACCATGATAATACTTTTACCATATTTCCTTCAATAACTTGAATAGTATCTAATGGCACTACTGTTGATAATGTTTCACCATTAAAATCAGAACTTACTCTATACTCTTCATCAACTCCTAAAATACCTTTTAATTTTCCTGTACTTGCATTTTTAAATTCTGCAATTACTTCTTCTAGAGTTACATTTTTATTTAAAGTAACTGTTAAATCCACTAATGAAACATTTGGTGTAGGAACTCTAATTGCTTGGCCATTTAATTTTCCATTTAAGTGTGGCATTACTTTTCCAATAGCTTTTGCAGCACCAGTACTTGAAGGAGTTAAATTTGTAGCTCCTGCTCTTCCTTTTCTTGGATCTTTTTTATCTTTTCCATCTAAGATAGGTTGAGAACTTGTATAAGAGTGAATTGTAGTCATTAAACCTTTTTCAATTCCAAAAGCATCATCAAGTACTCTAGCAACTGGTGCTAAACCATTTGTTGTACAAGAAGCATTTGAAACAATTGGCTCACCTGCATATTTGTCTTCATTTGCACCAAGTACAAAAGTTGGAGTATTATCTTTAGCAGGTGCTGACATAACTACTTTTTTTACACCATTATCAATATAAGCTTGTACTGATTCCATTGTTAAGAATGCACCTGTACACTCTAAAACAACATCAGCACCATATGCTGCGAAATCTAATTTTGAAGGATCTCTTTCACTTAAAAGTTTTGCTTTATCATTTCCAATATAAATGTAACCATCTTCAACTCTTACATCTTGTTTTGGTCCGTGAACGGTGTCATATCTAAGATTATATTGAATCATTTCTTCACTACCACTAGCATTTGCAGCTACTAATTCAACATCATTTCTACTTGCAACAATTCGTGCAACACATCTTCCAATTCTTCCTAAACCATTTATTGCAACTTTAACAGCCATTTTTTCCCTTTAAATAAATCTAATGGTAGATATTTTATCCAAAAATTGCTATAATAATATTTAAGTATATTATAAAGGTTTTAAATAAGTGAGGATTGCAGTATTTGGTGGAAGTTTTGACCCTATACATATAGCACATGTTGCTATTGTAAAAAATGCATTAAATTCATTAAATATTGATAAATTAATTGTAGTTCCTACATATCTTAATCCATTTAAAACTGATTTTCATTTAGAACCAAAGTTTAGATTTAAATTATTAAAAAAAATCTTTTTAAATTATAAAAAAGTAGAGATTTGCGATTTTGAAATTAATCAAAATAAATCTACTTACTCAATTGAAACTATTAAATATCTAAAAAAATTGTATAACCCAACAAAAATTTACTTTATTATTGGTGAAGATAATTTAGAAAATTTAGATAAATGGCACAAAATTGATGATTTAAAAGAACTTGTGGAATTTGTTGTTGCTTCAAGAAGTAGCTTTAAAAATGAAAATACTAAAACATTTAAGACATTGGATATTGATATTGACATAAGCTCTACGGCACTTAGAGAAAATATTGATTTAAAATTTATCCCATTAGAGATTAAAGATGATATAATAAATCTTCAAAAAAAAGAAAAAGGTAAAGATTTTTGAGTACTAGACTAGAAAACATAAAAAAAATATTAGATGACAAAAAAGCTGAAAATATAGAAATTATTGATTTAACATCAAAAGACTATATTGTTGACTATGTTGTAATTGCAACTACATTAAATCCAAAACACGGATTCGCTCTATTGAATTACTTAAGAACTGAATTAAAACCAAGTGGTGAAGAGTTTTTAAGAGTTGACGAAGATGATGATTGGACTATTATTGATTTAGGTGATATGTTTATTCACTTAATGAGTGAAAAATATAGAGCTAAATATACACTTGAAGAGTTTTTAGCTGAATTAGAAACTAGAGCATAGAGTTTTAACTCTATTGCCCCGGTCTTAAAACTTTATTGTAATTATTAGCAGCATCTTTTGCTCCACCCATATTTCCAGTATAAATTGCATATCCAACAACTAAAACTAAAATTATAATTACCCATTTCATTACATTATCTCCTTAGCCTTTATCCCAAGTAATGATAATCCACTTTTAATACTAAGTGCTGCCATACTTAGAACTTTTAAATAAACATTCTGTTCTTCACTTCCAACAACCTTGTGTTCATTATAGAATTTATGAACTGAAGATGCAAGAGAGTATAAATATTCAGTAATTTTTTGCATATCTCTTTTTACAAATGCTTCGTTTAGGATTGAACCTAAAAGAAGAGATTCATATATTAAATTTAAACCATCTTGATTTAAATTTTCAAAACTCTCATTCTTGATATCATCAAAAGATATTTCAGCTTTTTTAAATACTTGATTAATTCTGGCATGTGCATAATTAATATAAAAAATAGGATTTGATGAATCCTGATTTTTAAGCATATCAATATCGAACTCTAAGTGTGTGTCACTTTTTCTTGTTAAAAATATAAATCTTAAAGCATCTGGACCTATTTCTTCTGTTATATCAGACATCAAAATTACATTACCTGCTCTTTTTGACATTTTATATGGTTCTCCACCTTTTAGTAATTGAACCATTTGAGATAAAATCACTTCAAGTTTTGATGAATCATTTCCTAAAAAAGAAATTGCAGCTTTTACCCTTGAAATATATCCATGATGATCTGCACCCCAAATATTTATATATTTATCAAAGTCTCTATCATATTTATTTTTATGGTAGATTATATCTCCTGCTAAATATGTAGGAATTCCATTATCTCTCACAACAACTCTATCAGAATCATCACCAAATTGAGTTGATCTTAAATATATCTTTTCATCTTTTTCATATAAAGAATCATTCTCTTCCAATACTTTTCTAGTTCTATCCCAAGAATTGTATAAAGATTTTTCAGAAACAAAATTATCAAACTCTATTCCTAAATCTTTTAAATCTTTTACTATAATATCCATAACTAAATCTTTTGCAAAAAATGCAATATCTTTAAATTTAGACTCATCATAAATGATTTCTTTACCAAATTTTTCTATTACAACTTTTGCAATATCAATTAAGTAATCTCCTCTATAATAAGTTTCAGGATAACTTACATCTTCTTCAAAAATAAAATCACGTGCAGCTAAACTTACAGAAAGGCCTAGTAAATCCATTTGAGCACCAGCATCATTGATATAATACTCAGTTGTAATATCATAACCTAGATATCTTCCAACTCTAGCTAAAGAATCCCCTGCAATTGCACCCCTTGCATGTCCAATATGTAAAGGACCTGTTGGGTTTGCAGAAACATATTCTAAAAGTATTTTTTCATCTTTTATCTCTTCTTTAGCAAAATCATCACCTTTTTCAAGTGATTCATCAACCAATGACTGTAAAAAAGAATTAGATAGTTTGAAATTCACAAAACCTTTTACTGCTTCTACTTTTTCAAAAATAGGATTATTTTCAAACTTAACTGCCAATTCTTCCGCAATTACAATTGGAGATTTTCTCAATTCTTTTGCTAGTGAAAAAGCAACAGGTGTTGCATAATGTCCAAATGTAATATCTTTAGGTTTTTCTAATACTACACTTGTCTCTAAAATTTTTTCAATATTTTCTTTTACTATATTTTGCAATATCTTCTCTTATACTGTTTTAGTTTCGTTTTTTTCAGAAGTAGTTGTTTCTGATTTTTTTTCAATTTCGTCAGCTTTAGTAGCTTGTGCTACATCTTCCTCATCATCTTTTACTGCTTTTTTGAAGTTCTTAATACCTGAACCTAAACCTTTTGCAAGTTCTGGGATTTTTTTACCTCCAAATAGTAATAAAACTACTAATGCAATTAATATCCACTCCATACCACCTGGCATACCCATGATATATCCTTCTATTGAATTTTTGGTAATTATTATAACTATATAATGCTTAAAAAATTTTTGAGATGTTTATTTTAGAAAGAATTGGATTAGTTTGTATCCACTACCAGCTGCAATTATCGTCCCAAATAAATTTAAAGCCATATTTGTAATTGCTAAATAAACTGATGTTCCAAATAGTAAATATGATTCTATTGCAAAAGTTGAATATGTAGTTAAAGCACCTAAAAAACCGGTTGTTAAAAAGGCTTTTAGATTTGTTGACACTGTGTAGTGAGAAAAATAAGCAAATAAAAGTCCAATTATAAATGAACCAATAAGATTTACAAGTAACACTCCCAAAGGAAATTCTAATGGAATATATTTATTAGTTATGTGAACGCAATATGCTCTAGCAATTGCACCCAAAAAACCTCCAAATCCAATTGCTAAAATTGTTTGCCAACTAAGAGACATAGTTTTTGTACTCTTTGTTAAATACTTCTTTCATATTTTTTTCTGTTTCTTCAAACCAATCTGTTGATTTATCTGCTTGTATTGGATCTAAATAAACTACTTTTACAACACCTGGAGTTGCTAAAAGTTTTTTTGAGTCAACTATATTTCTTGTATTAAAGATTACAACTGGCTGAACATTTAATTTAAATTTATTAGCAACCATTTTAGCGCCAGGTTTGAAACTTAGCATTCTAGTCCCATCACTTCTTGTTCCCTCAGGGAACATTGCTATTGGTCTACCTTTATCTAATCTGTCTTTTGCTTCTTTTAATAAATTTATTATTCCAGCTTTATTTTCTCTGTCAATACTAATCATTTTAGGAGCTTTAATTATATGTCCAAAGAAAAATAAATCAGCAATTTCTTTTTTTGCAACCCAAGCTAAATCTCTTGAGTGAATATATTCCATTACAATAATATCTAATAAAGATTGGTGGTTCATCAAGACCATATCACAAGATTCATCTAGTGTCCCAGAAGTCTCTAATTTTATACCTAATACATACATTTGAAAAGACATCCAAGCTTTAATAACTTTATGTGTATGATTTCTAAATAGGTACATTAAAACAACAGTTATTGCAACAGTAATTGAAAATTGTATTAAAAGTATTATTCCTCTAATTCTTGCCAAAATTCTCTTCCTTTACCCATCCTATGAATTTGTTATCAATTCCTAAAACTTTTATAAATCCATTTTTATTTTCTAATTTTTCTACTTTTTGATCATCACTTAATTTAAAAAATATAGTTGAATTTTTTGTTGGTAATATATAAATATAAGAATCTTTTTTTACAATTCCTTTTGCATTTGGAATAATATAAATTACTGATATTATAAAGAAAATAACTGCAATTATTAATAATATTTTTTTTCTCTTCCATACAAATAAAAGTGCAAATAAAATAAAAGCCATAACTGCGGCAATTTTTTTGTATTTTTCAAAACTAGAATCATTTGGATTTAAATCTGTTTGAGTACTTACTAGCTCATTTTGTAATATTAAAGGAATTACAACTTCTGTAAAACTTCTAGTTTTACTATTGTAATAAGTAAATACCTCTTTTTTATTATGAACTGGCGTTACAAAATAATATATCAAATTTTGATTTGGGTAGGAATCTTTTAAATTTGATATTCCTTGTTCACTTATACCATCTAATTTAAAATCTTCTAAATTTGAATTTACTGCATCTATATCAATAATTGTTAAAGCTTCTTTATTATTATACTGTTTAGTTTTATAAGCTTTTAAAACTAATTCATCAGCAATAATATCTGAAAATCTAGTATCACCTTTTGCAATATCTGAGTAGTTTATCGAAACAGCACCTAAAGTACTTACATCAATTGTTGTATTATTATTTACAAGTTTCACATTAAAATCTGGGATTCTAAAGTTACTTTGTTTTGCTTTGAAATAATATCTATTTTCATAAACATCATCAGAAACTTTTTCCCATTTACTATTAGGATTTATAACATTTATATTTTTATTATTTGAAAAAGTCGTTGAAAGATAATCAAAATTTCTTGTAGTTACTAAAGCTTTAACAATTACTTCAAATCTTTGATTTTTGTATACTGTTGTTGGAATTTTCTTATATGAAACATATAAATTTTTTGCAGCAAATAAATTTGTACATAAGAAAATGTTAAACAATATTATTAGAGTTAATATTTTTTTCATTTTATACTTTCATATAAAGAGATAGAAACTATCTCTTTATTTTAGAAAACCTTGAAGCATTCTAACCCCATCATCACAACCTAATAATTCTTCAATTGCTCTTTCAGGATGAGGCATTAAACCAAATACATTTTTTTCTTTATTACAAATACCAGCAATATTTGCAACTGAACCATTCATATTTACTACTTCACCATTTTCATCACAATATTTTAAAAGAATTTGACCATTCTCTTCTAATTGAGATAATCCTTTTGAATCTATATAATAGTTACCATCATGGTGAGCTACTGGAATATTTACAACTTCATCTTTTTTCATTAATGATAAAAAAGTATTGTCATTATCAACAACTTTTAAAGTATGATATTTAGAGATAAAATGTAAAGAATCGTTTCTTTTCATAGCGCCAGGTAATAAACCAGCTTCAAGTAAAATTTGGAATCCGTTACAAATTCCTAATACTTTCCCGCCTTTTGAAGCATAATCTTGAACAGAATCCATAATATTTGCAAATCTAGCAATTGCACCAGATCTTAAATAATCACCATAAGAAAATCCTCCAGGAATTACTAATAAATCTGTATCTGCTGGAATATTTTTTTCTTTATGCCAAATTATTTCTACTTGAGCACCTAGTTTTTCAAATGCATATTTTGTATCATATTCACAGTTTGTTCCAGGAAATTGTAATACTGAAATTTTCATATTAACCTACTATTTCGATATCGTAATCTTCAATTACCGTATTAGCTAAAAGCTTTTCACACATATTTTTAACTTCTTCTTTTGCACTTGCTTCATCTGAAGAGTTTAATTCAATAATAATTTGTTTACCAATTCTTACATCTTTTACAGTATCTTTAAATCCTAAAGTATCTAATGCATGATGAGTTGCTTTTCCTTGGTCATCAAGTACGCCTTGTTTTAGTGCTACGTTAACTATTGCTTTCATTTATTACCTTCCATTTGTGTATTTTTGCGATTATATCTAAAACTGCCTTATAGCAGTTATTAGAGCAAAAAATGCTCTAATTTAAACTATTAACTTAAACTATTTTGAATAGTTTTATATCCATCTAAAATAGTATTTTTAATAGAATCTGGAACAACTACATCTAGTTTTTCACCAGTTTTTAAATCTTTTGCTTTTTCTTTCCAAGAATTCTCTTTTGCGAAATTTCTTAAGATTTGTTTATCCATAGAAATATAGTTTCCTGCATCAAAATTCTCTTTTGAAATAAATCTTGAACTTTCAGGTGTTAAAATTTCATCACCTAAAATCCATTCACCTTTAGCATTTACAAATACTTCTAATTTTGTATCAACTACTATAATTCCATTCTCTTCTGCAAAAACAGTAAAATCTTTAAATAGTTTTTCTAAACTTGAGATAATTTCAGGGAATGCTTCTCTAACTTTTTGTGAATTTAAAGGAATATCTTTTACACCTTTTGTAGTCGGTGTAAAAAGTGGAGTCTCAAATTTATGCCACTCTTTTAAATCTGAGGCTAAGTTTAAACCATACGGATCATTTCCATTTTGAGTTGCATCAAATAATGAACCTGTTAAATAATTTCTGAAAATAAATTCAAATTGAACAACTTCACCATCAATCTCAGCTTCTAATGCTTTACATAATTCCATAAGTTGACATCTTGGTGCAACAGTTAAATTTGAGTCAATTGTTTCATCTAAAATTGCTGTTCGAATACCTGCTTTTTTAGCAAATTGTGCTCCACTATTTGAAATAGCTGTTTGATAAATACCTTTTCCTTCAATCTCTAGATTCAAAGGAATATCAAATACTGAACATCTATCACTTCTAACTAGAAGTACTTTTTGTTCCTCACCTGGACAAGTATATAAATCTGCATTTTTACCAATATAAAAAAGGTTGTATCCTAGTTCTTCAAGTTCAGATATACCTTTTTGAGTTGTAGTTTTCTTTGATTGGGGCCAAAGACCAAGTGCTACAATTTCACTTATTTTCATTCAGTCTCCTATTTTATTTATTCATTATTATTAAACTTTTTAAGATAGCAATAGAAGTATTTAATTGATTATCTTCTAAAATATCACCTGCTGTTATAACTTTTTTAGTTTCGTTTTTAAGTTCTTTTTCTTCTTTTTTTACTACATCAACTTTTTCAAGCTCTCCTTCAAGATGTTTTTTTAAATCAGCTTCTTTGATTTTAAATCCACTATCATTTTCTTGAGTTACTTTTCCAGCATATGCTATAACATCAGGAGTTACACCTACAGCTTGAATAGTTCTTCCACTTGGTAAATAATATTTTGCAATAGTTAATTTAATATTTTCACTTCTATCGTTTTCAATTGGTAATACAGCTTGAACTGATCCTTTACCAAACGTCTTTTCACCGATAATAATCCCTCTTTTGTGATCTTGTAATGCGCCACTTACAATTTCAGATGCTGATGCTGAACCCCCATTTACAAGAACTACTAAAGGAAGTTTTGTAACTGTATTTGAAGAGCTTGCATCAAATTTTTCTTCATCTTCTGGATTTTTACCTTTTTGAGAAACAATAACGCCTTTGTCAACAAATAAATCAACAACACCTATTGCTTGAGAAAGTAATCCACCTGGATTATTTCTTAAATCTAAGATGAATCCTTTTGCATTTTTATTCTCTTTTATTGCTTTTTCTAAGTCTTCAGTAACTTTATTATCAAAACTAGAAACTCTTAAATATAGTAAATCTTCATTTTCAATTTTTTTAGCAAATACTGATTGAATAGTAATAATATCTCTTGTGATTTTTATCTCTAAAGGTTTATTTTCACCTTTTCTAACAATCGTTAACAAAATATCAGTTTTAGGCTTACCTCTCATCAAAGATACAGCTTCATCTAAACTCATATTTAAAGTTGCTTTATCATCAATTTTTAAGATAATGTCTGAAGATTTGATTCCTGCTTTAAAAGCTGGTGTATCATCAATTGGAGAGATTACAGTTAAAGCACCATCTCTCATACCAACAGTAATACCTAAACCTCCAAACTCGCCTTTTGTTTGAATACTCATCTCTTTTGATGCTTTTTTATCTAAGTAAGATGAGTGTGCGTCTAGTTCTTGCATTAAACCTTTTAATGCTTTATCAACGATTTCTTGTAATTTAATATCATCTACATAATATTTTTCAACTGTACCAATAACTTTTGTCAGCTTTGATAGTGATTCAAATCTTGTTTGTTCTTGTTCTTTGATCTCTTCTTTTGCAAAAAGAGTTTGAGTTAAAATTAATGTGATAGACGAAGCTAATAATAGTTTCTTCATTTGTAAATAACCTTTAAAATTTATAAAGTAAGATTATACAAAAAAGATTATAAAAGTAAGATTTTATTAAAAATTTTGTACCATATCAACTACTAATTAAAAAGGTTATAAAAATGAGTATAAAAGAGAATGTTGACTTTGTTAAAGATGAACTTAACAGTGAAGAAAAATTCATTGAAAGTTTTGTTAAAGTTGAAAGATTTTACAAGAAGTATAAAACATTAATCTTTGCGTTATTAGGTATAGTTATTGTCGCAGTAATTGCAATCACAGTTAAAGCAAATATGGATGAGAAAAATAAATTAGAAGCAAATTTAGCTTTTGATAAAATATTAGCAAATCCTCAAGACGAAGTAGCACTTGCAACATTAAAAGATAAAAATAAAAACCTTTATGGGGTTGCAATGTATTTATCTTCAAATGCTCAAAAAGCGGAAGAAGTTAATACTCCTTTCTTAAAAGAGTTAGCAAAATATGAAGTTGCTTTAAAAAACAAAAGCCTGGATGAATTAAACAATTTATCTATGCAGAACGATTTTTTACTTAAAGAATTTGCTATTTTCAATAAAGCATTATTTTTGACTAATGAGAAAAAATATGTAGAAGCAAAAGCTGCTTTAGCATTAATTCCTCAAACGTCAAAGGCTTATGAATTAGCAAATTTATTAAACCATTATTTACTAACTAAATAAGGAATTTAGATGAAATACATATTAATTTCATTAACGGCAATTCTACTTTTTACTGGTTGTTCTAGTAAAAAATATTTTGAGCCAGATGATACAAATGGAAAATTAAAAGTTGAAAAAAGTAATATTAGCTCAACTATTAAATCTATGAATAGAGTTGGTGCAACTTTAGAAGATGGAGAAATAATTACTAAAGATGGTCTTTCAGAGTTTAAATTACCAGAAAATTTTGATTTTTTAAATACTGCATGGGATGGTAAAGTTATTGCTACAAACTATAAAGATAAATTATTAATTGGTGATAAACAAATTGATGTTAAAGATGTAGTAGTTGCAGCTTCACTTAAAGATGATAAATTAGCAATAGTTTATTCTAATAATACAATTGAATTAATTGATATTAATACTAATAAATCATTATTTAAAGAGTACTTGCCAATTTCTTTAGCAAATGACACAAGAATTACTAATCCTCATTTTATGGGTAATTTAATATTATTTCCTACATTAAATGGAAAAGTAATTATTGTTTCATCTCTTACAAATGAATCAGTTAAAAACATCTCAGTTGATCCTGATGGTGAATTTAATAACATTATATTTTTACATGTAATTGAAAGTAGCCAAACACTAATCGTAGGAACACCAAATAAAATTGTTTCAATTTCTCCAAAAGAAATCCTTGCAAAAGATTATGAAGTTAGAGATATCCTTGTAAATAATGAAGATATTTATGTAGCTACAATTGATGGTCAAATTTCAAAATTAACTGCAAATTTAGTTGAAGTTGCTAAGAAAAAATACAAATACTCAAAAATTCATGCTTTAGCGTTTACAGACTCTTTATATGCAATCGAATCACAGGGGTATATTATAAATATTACTGAAGATTTTTCAAATGATAGAATTTATGATTTTGATTTTGATAGTGAAGATAGATTACTTGTAATTGATAATAAAGTATATTTTAACTCTGATTATATAACTCTTCCATAAAAATAAACTGTTAAGAAAAATCTTAACAGTTTATGAAAAATTCCTATTAGCTAAATATTCAACTAAAACTGTTGCATAAGAGCCTTTTGGTAAAATAAAATCTAAATTACAAATTTTATTTGCTGCATCATATTTACAATTTATATTTTTAGGAAAGACTATAGCTTCTCTTCTATAACCTTTTTCTTGTATATAAATATCATCATGCTTTTCTTCAATTTTCCCTGCTTCATCAATTGCTTTAAAAACTTTTCGCCCAGGAAGAAGTCCTGATGGAGTAATTTTTGAATCTTTAAAATCATCAATTATTTTTTGAGTTATCGCTTTAGGAGTAAATATTTTATTTTTTTCTAAATCAAAAAATATATCACCATTTAATAGTTTAAATTCGTCATTTGATAATTGTAATCTTTCAACTAACCATGCATTAAAAAAACTACTTTGATAAGCAGATATTAGCATTTTTGAAAGTTTCTTGTCTTTTACAATATTTTCCCCATAAACTACATCTTTTGCTTTATCAAGATTTTCTTGCACATCTTTTCCAAATCTTTGGTATCCAAAATAATTTGGCATTCCCTCTTTTGCGATAATTTTTATGATTTTTTGAATATGATTGATATCTTCAATATTTACATTATGTAGATTAATCTTAAATCTATTTCCCTCTAAATCACCAATATTTAGTTTTTGATTATGTAAGGCAGTTTCAAGTATCTCAATTTTTTTACTTCTAAATTGTTTTATCTCTTTTGAGTACTTTTTTGGAATAGTAATATACTGTGTTGTAGTAGCTCTTTTATCTTTTAACCCTGCATAGCCTATTTCGTTTGAATAAACTCCTAAAAATTTAGCAAGTCTATCTATTAACTCCCAAGTATCAGCATTTGTTTTTCTAATCTTTAAAACTAAAAATCCACCACTATTTGCAAATTTGATTCCTTGTTCTTCAACAATAAAATCATTTTCATTTTGAACAAATTTAAAATTTAAAGATTTATCATTTTTGGGATAAACTCTTTCTATCAATTTTTTGGTCTTTTTACAGATTCATTTTCATATACAGTTCTACATTCTGTACAAAATTTTGCAAATGGTTTAGCTTTTAATCTTCCTAAAGGAATAGTAACTCCACACATATCGCAAGTACCATATGTACCTAGTTGTATTTTCTTTAAAGACTCATCTATTTGTTTTAACTCTTCAACTTGATGATTTGCTATCATTCCTTCAGTAAATGAATCACTTACTAATTCTGCATAATCTAAGTCATCATTTATATCTTGTTCTTTTAACTGGTCAATATTAGTTCTACTATTATTGATATTTGATAAGATATTTTCTCTTCTTCCAAGCAAAATTTCTTTTAACTCATCAACTTGATGTTTATTTGGCATTACTTCTCTCCTAAAATGTTGCGCAATTATATAGTTTTTAATATATATTATATATAAGAAGCTCTATAATATTCGGAATTATAGGCTATCAAGCTAGCAAGGACGTAGCAATGAATATAGAAAAAATTGAAAAAACTATAAAAAAGTTCTCTGATGAGAGAAATTGGGAGCAATTTCACAATCCAAAAAATTTATCTATGGCACTTAGTGTTGAAGCATCTGAACTAGTAGAAATATTTCAGTGGCTCACATTTGAACAAGCTTCAAATTTAGATGAAAAAAGAAAAGAACATGCAAAACAAGAAATTGCAGATATTGCTATTTATCTTATTCGAATGAGTATGAAATTAAATATAAATTTAGAAGAGGCTATTTTAGAGAAGATGGTTTTAAATGAAAAGAAGTATCCACTTCTTGATGAAAATGGAAATAAAATAGAGTATGGCAAAAAAGCATAAATTATTTAGCTTTGATTTAACACTTAATTAATTCAAAATCGATAAAATAAATTATAATTTATAGGAGTTTACTATTACTACTTTATCAAAAAAAATTTTGTTTATTATATTTTTTTTAATATCTATATTTATATACTTTATTTTAATTTATCCACTATTTTTTACAAAAACTTCTTTTACTAAAACAATAAGTGATATAACAAAACTTCCAAATATTTCTTACTCAACTTCATTTTATGAACCACAAATAAAAGAGTATAAAGATTTTTCAAATACTTTTTATCCACAACAAAAACACTTAGATTATATGGGATTTATTTATGAAAAATAATGTTTTTTTTAATTTTCTTTTTTTGCTTTTAACAAAACATAAATCAAAACATATAGCTATATTTATTATCTCAACTTTAATAGTATTTCTAATTTCTTGTGTAATGTTTATATCTTCAAGTTTACAAAAAGAGATTTATTCAACACTTGACTCACAAAGTGATTTTGTAATACAAAAAATGAATGCAGGAAAATCTGTAGATACTCCAATATCTTGGATTGATGACTTTAATCAAATAAATGGAGTAACAAATGTACAGCAAAGAGTATATGGTAAATACTATTTTGAATTTGCAAATGTTAGTTTTACTATTGTTGGGATTGATTTATTTGAAGAAAATGCAAATAAAGATTTAAAAAAACTACTTAATATTCTAGATATTTCTGAGTTTTTAACAAAAGATTCTATGATAATAGGAGATGGTGTTAAAAAGATATTTGATAAATATCATTATTCTAATGAATTCTCTTTTAGAACTGTAAACCAAGAAATAAAAAAAGTATCTATTTTTAAAAATCTACCAAAAGAATTTAATCTTGTTGCAAATGATTTAATAATTATGGATATAAATCTTGCAAAAGAAATTTTAAATATAAAAGATGAAGAATCAACTGATATTGTTTTAAATGTTCCAAATGATTTAGAAAGAGCAAATGTAAAAATTGAATTAATACTGAAACATTCAAACACAAGAATAATTCAAAAAGAGGATATCAAAAAAGCATATGAAAATATGTTTAATTACAAAGGTGGAATTTTTCTAGTTTTATTTATTATTGTCCTTGTAACTTTTATTTTAATTTTATTTCAAAGATATTCTATGATAAATTCTAGTGATAAAAAAGAGATTGGTATTTTAAAAGCTGTTGGTTGGAGTATAAAAGATATCATAAAACTAAAAATCACTGAAACATTTATCATAGGCTTTTTAGCATTTATTTTAGGCATAATTTTAGCTTTTATTTTTGTATTTATTTTAAATGCACCTATTTTAAGTAATATTTTCTTAGGTTTTCAAAACTTACAAAATGATGTATCATTTATACCAAATATTGAGTTTTCAACAATATTTATGCTCTTTTTATTTTTTATGATTCCTTTTTTAAGTGCTGTTTTAATACCTGTTTGGAAAATAGCAGTTTTAGATGCAAATGAGAGTATGAAATGATAAAAATAGTAAATCTAAATAAAATATTTAATGAAAATACAAAAAAAGAGTTTCAAGCTTTAAAAGATATAACCTTTGAAATTGAAGATTTTTCTTGTGTGATATTAAAAGGAATTAGTGGAAGCGGAAAATCAACTCTTCTTTCAATCTTAGGAGCTCTTTCAAAACCAAGTAGTGGAAAAGTTTTAATAGATAATGAAAATATTGCTAAACTTCCTGATTTACACGCTTCATCATTTAGAGCTAAAAAGCTAGGATTTATATTTCAATCATATAATTTATTTAATGAATTATCAGTTAAAGACAATATTTCGCTTGCACTAATTCCCCTTGGATTTAGCCAAAAACAAATAGATGAAAAAGTTGAAAAAGCCATAGCTTTAGCAAATATCTCACACAAAAAAGATGAGATAGTTTATAATCTCTCTGGTGGAGAAAAACAAAGATGTGCAATTGCAAGAGCTTTAGCAAATGATGCACAAATTATCCTTTGTGATGAGCCAACTGCCAACTTGGATTATGATAATTCTATAAAATTTATTGAAGTTTTAAAAGAGCTAAAAAAATTAAATAAAACCATTATTGTAGCAACTCATGATCCGATTTTTGATAATCTTGATTTTGTTGATAAAACAATAAATATAAAAAATGGAATGATTTGTGAATAGTATTTTACTCTCAAATGAAATAATTGTATTTTTATTTACTCAAGTCATTTTACTAATACTGTCTTTTATTGCTTTTTTTTATTCATTTTTTATTATAAAAAATTGGAATTATGAAAATACAAGTGCAAAACAATATAAACTAGAAAAAACATCATATTTAGTAATACTAATCATTTTTTTTACACTTGTTGTAAAAATATTTTTAATGCCCTATTTTACATATAGTATAGATAAATTATCAAATATAGTTCCAGGAGCTATGTGTGCTGCTGGGATTATTGGGGCAAATGATTATGGACAGATTTTGCTTGGTTTAAAAGTTGTGATTTTGTTTTTTATTGGGGTTTGGCTGATTATAAATAGCTTAGATTTAAAAGAGAAAACTTATCCATATACTAAGAAAAAATTTATTTTCTATATTTTTATTTTTGCTCTTATTTTAATAGAAACTATTCTTGATATTTTATATCTTTCAAATATCTCAACACAAGAGCCAGTTTTATGCTGTAGTGTAATATTTGGAGTTAATAATACAGGAAGTAAAATACCTTTTAATCTTGATATGATGATGCTTTTAATTTTATTTTATTTAGTATATGTATTAACTGTTTTTACAAATCTTCAAAAACAAAAACTTATAAATATGATTGTGAATATTTTCTTTTTATATATTTCATATTATGCAGTTACATACTTTTTTTCAACATATGTATATGAACTTCCAACACATCAATGCCCATTTTGTATGCTTCAAAAAGAGTATTATTATACTGGATATTTTATTTGGATTTCACTATTTTTAGGAACTTTCTTTGCAATTGCAAGTTTTGTTGTTCCTAAGTTTATAAATAGAGATTTAGATTATGCATTTAAATACTCATTAATTTTTAACACTCTATTTTTAATTATTTGCTCTTTTTATGTAGCAAGATATTATTTTATAAATGGGGTATTTTTGTAAACTCTTCATAAAGCTTATCACTAAGTGGGATTTCTAGTTTTAGTTCTAAACTAATTGGTTTATTTCCACTATATTTTATGCTATTTGCAAGACCTAAATATATAAAGCTTTGAGTTTTTTTATCAATTTGTACAAATTTACGCACAAATATATGAAGTTTTACTTTATGTTTTTTATTCTCAATTAATCTCTCTCCATCGCCTTTATCTTGACTTTGACTTGGTTTGCTTTGATATGTAAAAACTTCTTTTGATAAAAAGGCATTATGATAGTTTGCTGATTTTGAGAATTTATCTTTTTCAATATTTATAAATAAAAAGAAATCATCTTGATATTTTAAAAATCCACTTCCTCTAAATGAACTATGAATTTTTGGAAAATTACAAAGTTGTGCTATATTTAACATATTGTATTTCCCATATAATTTTAAAAATGGCAGACCAAAATCTTCTCTTCCAAACTCTTCTTCATAGGTATAAATTCCATAGTTTAAACTATCTTCAAAAATCTCTTTGTATTTAGTATTAAAAATTAGTCTTTCAAACTCTTTTGTTTTAACTACTTTTTCCCCATCAAAATTTATTAGCTTTAAATATCTACTGATTTGTCCTGAGTCAAAATAGTCTTGATTTAAATACAAAAAACTATGATTGATAGTATCACTACAAACTCTTTTTAAATATTTTCCTAAAATCTTAAAAGCAATCTTTTCATCACAAAAATCATGGGATAAAAGGTATTTTAATATCACAAATTCATAAACTCTTTTTACTGGAAGTTGATTTTCTATAAATCTAATTGCTTTTATAAACTCTTCATCTTCACATAAGAGTTTATATTCAATCTTTTTTTTCCCATCTTCTACTTTTGATAAAAATTCGATATATGATTTACTTTCATCTATAAACATCAAAGGAGATACCACATCATCAAAAACTAGATAATCAACTAGCTTTGGTACCTTATTTTCTAAAAGAGCTTTAAACTCAAAGTATTGCTCTTTTAGGTATTTTATACTGTTGAAATTTTCATTATCTATTTGCTCTAAAATTCTCTTCTTTGAAATCTCATCCATACTTATAAATGCATTTTTGAAATCTGCGAAATTGTTTTGTAAAGATAATTTTATACTCTCTTTATCTATTTTTTTATTTCCAACTAAAGCAAGAGCAATTAAATATGCTTTTTTGTGATTTCCTATAAAATCAAGTACTGTTAAAAACTCTTTATTTTTATATTTTCTCAAACCTCGTCCTAGTTGTTGAATAAATACTATAGGAGAGTTTGTAGGTCGTAAAAATAATACTGTGTTAATTGATGGAATATCTATTCCTTCATTGAAAATATCAACTGTAAAAATCACTTCTAAAGAGTTTTTTTCATCTTCAAGTTTTTTTATACTCTCTTCTCTTTTAAGAACAGAATCATCACTTGTAAGATATGTTGCACTTATTCCTTTTTTATTAAACTCTTCACTCATAAAAGCACAATGTTCTTTTGAAACACAAAAAGCAATAACTTTTCTTTTTTCACCAATATGTGAGTAAAAATTCATTTGTTCGATTATAAAATCAACTCTTTTATTTACATTTAAAAGTTTTGCAAGTTCATCAATTTTTGTTAAATCAATATTTTCATAATCAATTGTTTGAATGTCGCTTATTCCAAAATAGTGAAAAGGAACTACAAGATTATGTTCTAAGGCATCATTTAATCTAATATCGCAAGCAATATTTTCATCAAAGATTTCATAGATAGAATTTCCATCCATTCTATTAGATGTTGCTGTTAGTCCAAGCAAAAATTTTGGTTGAAAATACTCTACAACTCTTTTGTAAGTTGGACTTATAACATGATGTGCTTCATCTATAATTATATAATCAAAACCCTCTTTTGAAAATTTTTCATAAGTGTTACTCATAGTTTGTATTGTTGAGAATATATAATCTTTTTCTTCTTCTTTTTTATTTCCAGTATAAAGTCCGTAAGAAAACTTATCCCCTAAAATATTTTCAAAACTTTTTCTTGCATTTAAAAGTATATTTTCCCTATGAACTAAAAAAAGAACTTTTTTTGCTTCAAAATTTTTCACATCAAAAGCACTAAGATATGTTTTCCCACTTCCTGTTGCAGCTATTATTAAAGCTTTCTTTTCACCACTGTCTCTAAGCTCTTTTAATCTTTCAAGAGCTTTTTCTTGCATAAAGTTTGTTTTTACATTTCTTTTAAAAGAGAAAGAAGGAACAAAATCTTTTTTTTGTTTTTCTATGAAATTTAAATACTCTTTTAAAAATTCATCAGTTACATCATAAGAGTTATTCCAAAGATTATTAAATTCATTTAATATATCTTTTAAATAATTATCATCTTTTTTTGAAATAGTGTTTACATTCCATTCTATATTTGATTTAAAAGCACTTGCTGTTATATTAGACGAACCAATGACTATTTCATAGCTATTTTTAAATTCAAAAATATAAGATTTTGAGTGAAAACCTATGTTTGATTCATTACTATCATAAATTTTTAATTCTATATTTTTAAACTCTTTTATTTTTTCTAAGGCTTTAACTTGTGTGAAATTTAGATAAGTAGAAGTTAAGATTTTTCCTTTTATTCCCTTCTTCTCTAATACTTTAAAACTATCAAGTAAAAGTTGAAGACCTGAGTAATTGATAAATGCCACATTAAAATTAAAAGAATCACAGTTAAGTAAAAGGTTTGTGATATGATTGTAAAAGTTAGTTGTTTGATTATTTGTTATTAAACTATTCAAAGAAGCCCTTGTATTAAAAATTCCATTATAATTAAATCAAGCGTAATTTTATATAAATCACAATTTATTCACACTAAACATCTATACTTTTCAAAATTAATAAAAGGATTTAATATGAAAAAGATAATTATGATTTCGTTGATTGCATTTTCTTCGCTACTTTTTGCCGATACAAAAATTGGTGTTAGTATAAATGCTCCAATAGGAAATAATGGGATAATTAATATAGGATTTAAATCTGATGATCATAGATATGATAATAGATATAGAAACTTTAATTATAAAAGAAATGGATATTTTGATGACTTTGGATATTATTTTGGATATTTTGATAGGGTAGGATATTTTTATAATAATATTTTCTTCACTTATAATAGTAGATATACGTATAGAGATAGACTAAATCATAGAGGATATTTTAGTCCACATAAGGTTCATTATAGACCATATAAATATCACAAAATAAATAACTGGAATAAAAAAAGAAATTATAGAAAAGTAAATGAACCAATTTATGGTCCTTATTATGATAAAAAGCCATACCAAAACAAAATTAGACCACAATATAATAAACAACAAAACAATAAAAGATATAATGATAATAAAAGAAATCCATCTAATGGAAATAAATATTATGAGAAAGAACAGTATAAAAGAAAATAATGAGTGAAAAAAGTAGCATATATTATTTAAGTAGTAATGATTTAGATAATATAGAAGTTTTACATAATTATATTTATAAAAATATGGAATCAAATTACTATATTAGTGATGATTTTTCAAAAGATTTTTATGTAAAACTCGCTTTTTGTGGATTTATTTCTATCTCTTATACTATCAATGAAAAGCTTTATTTACTACCTGAAATACAGTTTGAATATGCAATTTTAGATTTTGAGAATTTACATATAAGTAAAAAAGTAAAAAAACTTTTAAATCAAAATAATTATCAATTTAAAATTACAAAAAATCTTAATAATATAATTGAAAAACTTGAAAGTTACCATAAGTCAAATTGGTTAAAAGATGAATATAAAGAACTACTAAACTCACTTATAGATTATTCAAATCCTAAAATAGATTTTGAAATATTTAGTATTGAACTTTATGATAAAAATACTAAAGAATTAATTGCAGGTGAGATAGGATATAAAATTGCTTCTACATATACTTCACTAACAGGATTTAGTTCAAAAGAAGATAAATATAAAAACTGGGGGAAACTTCAAATGACATTACTTGCAAAATATTTAGAAAAAAACAATTACTCTTTTTGGAATTTAGGTCATCCCTATATGCAATACAAATTTGACTTAGGTGCAAAAACTTATAATAGATTTGATTTTTTAAAAAGATGGTTAAAAGAAATTAAGTAAAGTGGTACTCCCTACACGATTCGAACGTGTGACCTACGCCTTAGAAGGGCGTTGCTCTATCCAGCTGAGCTAAGGAAGCATTTTTTAGATTTAAAGTTAAAAAGCCTTATATAAAAAGTTTTAAACTTTTTATATAAGGCTTTTTAAATGGAGCGGGAGACGAGACTCGAACTCGCGACAATCTGCTTGGAAGGCAGAAGCTCTAGCCAACTGAGCTACTCCCGCTTAAAATAGTTACTAGATTTTATCTAGTGAAAACTTAAAAATTAATTTAAGTGGTGCGGATGAGAGGACTCGAACCTCCACACCGCGAGGCACCAGATCCTAAGTCTGGCGTGTCTACCAATTTCACCACATCCGCACAAATTTTTTAATAAAAAGATTTAGTTGGTAGTCTAAATCAAAAAAGTGGTACTCCCTACACGATTCGAACGTGTGACCTACGCCTTAGAAGGGCGTTGCTCTATCCAGCTGAGCTAAGGAAGCACTCAATAAAAAATGGGGTAAGTAATGGGGCTCGAACCCACGACCCTCTGAACCACAACCAGATGCTCTAACCAACTGAGCTATACCTACCACATGAAATTTTAAAAATGGTCGGGGCGAGAGGATTCGAACCTCCGGCCCCCTGGTCCCAAACCAGGTGCGCTAACCAGACTGCGCTACGCCCCGACAAATAGTACTTTATTTAAAAAGTGGACGGAATTATATTAAATTTTTACACTTTTGTCAAGAGATATTTGAGGAAACTTTGAAAAATTACAAAATTTCCCCATTTATATTAGAATTGAATTAATCCATCAATTGGTGAACTAGCTGTTGCATAGGGTTTTTTAGGGATTCTTCCTGCAAGATAACTTAATCTTCCTGCTATTGTTGCATGTTTAAATGCTTCTGCCATAGCCATTGGATTTTGTGCTTGTGCAATTGCTGTGTTAGCTAAAATTCCATCCGCTCCTAATTCCATTGCATATGAAGCATCACTTGCACATCCAAGTCCTGCATCTACAAGAACTGGAACTTTTACAGCATCTCTAATAAATGCAATATTATATGGATTTTGAATACCAAGACCAGAACCAATAGGTGCAGCTAATGGCATAATTGCATCTGCTCCTGCATCTTCTAATCTTTTTGCAATAATTGGATCATCACTTGTGTAAGCCATAATTGTAAAACCTTCTTTTTTAAGAATTTCACAAGCTTTAATTGTTTCAATAACATCTGGATATAAAGTTTTTTTAGCATCACCAATAACTTCTAATTTGATTAAATCAATTCCAGTAGCTTCTCTCATAAGTCTAAAAGTAGTGATTGCTTCTTCTGCTGTAAAACATCCTGCACTATTAGGTAGTAACTTTACATTTGTATCTTTAAAATAATCTAATAAATTTTCTTCATTTGGGTTTGTAATATTTACTCTTCTAATAGCAACTGTGATTAATTCACTTCCGCTTGCTATTGTTGCATCTTTTGTAGTTTGAAAGTCTTTATATTTTCCAGATCCAACAATTAATCTACTATTAAATTCATAATTTCCAACTTTTAATATGTTATTCATTTGTATTTTCTCCTATAAATTTTATATATTTTTTACTAGCATTTGTAATATCTAACTGAATAATTTCGGGCACATCATAACTATGTAATTCTTTAATTTTGCTTTTAACTTTTTCAAAATTTTCTTTTCTCGTTTTTATATTCATCAATGTTTCATTATCACAACAAAACTCATTATTCCACATATATAAAGACTCTACTTCACTTAACTGAATACAAGCAGCTAGTTTATCTTCTATCAAAACCTTTGCTATATTTTTTGCTTCTGTTACAGTTGCACAAGTTGTTTGAATAATTACAGTATTCATAATTTTCTAATCTCCTCTACAAGATCTGAAGGTATTAAAGAGTAGTTGTTTTTCTTATAATTTCTTGCACCTAAAGTATGGGCTAAACTTGCACTAATTGCAGCATCTAAACAACTATAACCTTGAGCTAAAAGTGAACCTACTAATCCACTTAAAACATCTCCACTTCCACCTTTACTTAATATTGCACTTCCAAATCTATTTACAAATAGTTTTTCATCTTGTGCAATAATTACATTTGCACCTTTTAATAAAAGAGTCACTTTTGGGTATTTTTTACAAAATTTTTCAACATATAAAAATCTATTATTTTGTAATTCATCAACAGAGATATCAGCTATTTTTGCTAATTTTAAAAGTGATACAAACTCTTTTGGATGAGGGGTTAGGACAATCTCTTTATTAAATACTTCTAAAATAATTTTGTCATAAAATAAATCAGCATCAATAATAATTGGAATATCTTTTTTTAATATCTTTTTTATTTCAGCAGTTTCATATTTTCCAAGTCCCATACCAATTGCTATCGCTGTACAATTTTCACTTATAAAATGTGTCTGCATAATATGATATGGAAGCTCTAAATTTTCGTGACAAACTACACTAACTAATCCAGTTCCAAATCCAAAGGCAGCTTTAGCAGCTATTATTCCAGCGCCTTTTTTACAACCTGCAACCACATTTAGATGCCCAAAACTTCCCTTATGAGAATTCTTTTTATTTCTGAATGGAAGTTTTATATCACTCTCATCTAATAAATATTTATTTGATTCAATCTCATAAATCTCCCTTTGTACACCAAGGTTTGCAACTATTATTTCACCCACATAATCTTTTGCAATATCTGTAAAAAGAAGAGTTTTTAGTGCCCCCATTGTAATTGTAACATCAGCTTCAAAAGCTATTGATTCAATTTGACCTAGTTTATTTATTCCACTTGGAATATCACAAGCTATCTTAATATTTTCGTATGAGTTTAGTTTTTCAATTAATTCAATAGCCTCTTTTTTTAAAGACTTGTTTAATCCACTTCCAAAAAGACAATCAACTGTAATATCACATTCTTCAATATCTTCAATAATTTTAATACCTAAAGCTTTTACTCTTTGAAATTGAAGTTTTGCCATATCTGATTTACAAGAAGAAGCCATAAAAAGTTTAATATCATATTTTGTATGTAAAAGTCTTGAAAGAGCAAGTCCGTCTGCTCCATTATTCCCACTTCCACACACAATTAATATAGAATTACTAGAAGAGTAGTTTTGTTCTATATATGATGCCATTGAATTTGCGGCGTGTTCCATAAGTAAATCTTCTGTTAAGACAAATTTTTCATAGCATCTCTTATCTAAAGAGCCAACCTCATCAAATAGTTTTTGCATCATATATCCTTTTATCTATTTTCTAAATTTCCAGCCATCACTTTCAAGTACTGTTTTGATTTTTTCTTTTAGATCACCTTGCAGCTCTATCCATTCATCCTTGATAGATCCACCACAAGCTAATTTTTTCTTTAGAAGTTTCAATACCTCTTTTTTTTCATCTTCTTTTATATTAAATCTTCCTACTAAAGTAACTGGCTTACCTTTTCTTTTTTCATAAGTAAATACTAATTGATGCTGATTTTTAGGAATTATTTCATTTGAAGATTTTTTTGGATTTTTTTTATCTTCTTTAGTAGTATCAAAACTATCACCATCAAGTTTTGCACCCATACTAAAAGCTAATTTATCTGCTAATCCCATATTAAAACTCCTTAATTCTTGTTTGTACATCAATATCTTCTATTGATATAAAATCATTTTGTTTAAATTGTTCTACTGCGACTCTTCCTATCATCGCTGCATTATCAGAGCAGTATTTTAATTCACTAAGATAAAGGGTTGTTTTATGTTTTTTACACAACTCTTCAAGTTGAGTTCGCAGGTATATATTTGCACTTGCTCCCCCTACTATTGCAAAGTTTTTAGGAATACTTTGTTTAAATAGTTTTTTTAATTTTTGCATAATATGAGCAACTGCTGTTTTTTGAAAAGAAGCACAAATATCGTACTTATCTTGTAAAGTTATTCCGCCTTCACTTTTTTCTAGTTTTTCAACTTCAAGTCTTACTGCATTTTTTAGTCCTGAATATGAAAATTCTATTTTTGGACTTTGTCTTAAAGGAATTGGCAAATCAAATCTATTTTCATCACCTTTTAATCCATATTCTTGAACAATTGGGCCGCCTGGATATCCAAGACCTAACATTTTAGAAACCTTATCAAAGCTTTCACCAAAACTATCATCCATAGTACTTGCAACTACTTTCATATCAGTTAAACTATTTGCTTCAATAATTTGAGTGTGTCCACCAGAAACTAATAAAATAGTCATAGGCAGTATTTCATCTTTTTCTATGAATAGTGAGTATATATGCCCTTTTAGATGATTTACAGCTATCAATGGAAGATTTAGTGATATAGCTAAAGCTTTTGCCATAGTTACACCTTCCATAAGCGTTACAGACAAGCCAGGTGCACTTGTAACTGCAATTGCTTTTAATTTAGGGAAATGCTCTTTACACTCTTCAAGTATTTTAGGTAAGGCTTCTATATGTAATCTTGCAGCAAGTTCAGGAACAACTCCACCATAAACACTATGTTGTAATTCTTGAGATATTTTTTTGTGATAGATTAATTCATTTGTTTCTGTATTAGTAATTGCTATAGAGCTATCATCACAAGAGCTTTCAATACTTAAAATCATTTTTCTTCTTCACCATTTAGTTCACACTCTTCAACTCTTTTTATCCAATCAAGTGCACAATCAAGTTTTCCAAATCCTGAAGCTGCATTTATATGACCTGCATCTTCCATAATTTTCATACCAATTTTTAGTTTTGATTGTAATCTAATAGCTTCTTCTACTGTCATATATGGATCATTTGTTGAAGCTGCCATAATAACTTCTTTTGCTTTTAAGTCTTTTGCTATTGGATATGGATAAAAAGTTTTTGCCTCTTCAATTGTTCTATTCATAGAAACAGGAGCTACTAACATCAGCTTATCAAGTTTTATATCAAGTTCATCACAAGTGTGAAACCATAATACATTTCCTAATGAGTGGCAAACTACAATATCTGGATTAAAATGTTCAATCTCTTTTTTTAAAAACTCTTTCCACTCTTGCAAATTTGGATTATCTCTATTTGGAAAAGCTGGGAAAGATACTACATAATTTTCTTTTATTAAATCACTTGCCAATTGAGCTTGCCAATGGGGAAAATCACTTCCTCCAAGTCCATGAAGTATTAAAACTCTCTTATTCAATTTTCTAACCTTTTTTAATATTCTCTAACACATCTAACATATTTAGTTTTATGACGACTATCATAATATGGTGTACCACTTACAAAAAACATATAATCTGCATAAAACCATAAAGTTCGCCAAAGAGCTCTTGAAGCCCAATAACCATCTCTTAGATTATTTTTAAATGCAAAATTTATATTCGTTTTTGTATTCTTTTTATAAACGATTAATTCATATTCTTTAATATCAGGCAATCGCCAATTACTATAACCTGATAAATTTAACTGACTACAATATTCTTGTGCTTTTTCGTGCGTTAATAGTGTTTTAACAACTGAAATATCATCTTGCCACATAAGTCTAGCACTATCATCAAGTACAACTTCTTTCGCACTATCTCTATATATTTTTGCATTTAAACATGATAAAAATATAAAAACTAAAAGCAAATATTTCATTAGTTATCCTTTAGATTCTTTATACCAAATTTACCTTTTTTCAAAGTTGCCTCAACACTTTCATCAAGAAGTTCAATATCCACTTTATAATCTGTTTTAAAAACTAATCCAACCAAAATTTTACATGATGTTTTTTCTTGTTCTATTGTACTATTTTTTTTCCATTCATCAAATTTCTTTTCATATAAATCAACAACTTCTTTTTCAAATTTTGTTCTTGTATATATCAAATAAATGACTAAAACTAGAAGTATTCCAAAGGGAATTAATAAATCAAGACTCACAATAACTTCTCACTTGTTTATCAATTTCAAATATATCATCAATAGAACTTGCCTTAAGATTATTAAATTTATTTAATGCGTCTAAAGTGATTTTTGAAATATCTAAAAACCCAATTTGTGAATCCAAAAATTTAGCAACAGCAACTTCATTTGCAGCATTTAAAATAACACCTAAATCAGGATTATTTAGTATTTCATCTTTCATTTCCCAAATTGGATATCTTGACGTTTCTATTTTTTTAAATTCTAAGTTTCCAACTTCAAGTAAATCAACTGGTTTTAAAACTTGTTCTTCAACTTTTCCTAAAATTGCATATGAAATAGGAAGTTGCATAGAAGCATTTGCAATGTGGGCTGTTGTACTTCCATCAGTGAAATTTATAAGTGCGTGAATTAATGATTTTGTTTCAATTATTGCATCAAGTTTTCGAATATCAAATAACCAAGCAGCTTCCAATAGCTCAAACATCTTATTTGTCATTGTTGCACTATCAATTGTGATTTTATTTCCCATTGACCAATTTGGATGATTAAGTGCTTCTTTTATAGAAACATTTGCAAGTTGATCAAGAGGATAATCTCTAAATGATCCTCCACTAGCAGTTACTAACATAGAATCAATTTTTTTATCTTGAAGCAAATACCAAAGTCCAAAATGTTCACTATCTATTGGACTTAAATTTGTTTGATCTATAAATTTTCCAGCAACAACAAGAGATTCTTTATTTGCAAGGGCAAGTTTTTTACCACACTCTATAGCTTTTAGAGTTGGTCTTAATCCTAAAAATCCAACAAGAGCATTTACAACTATTTGAGAATCACTATTTTCAATAGCTTCTAAAATGGCTCCCTCTCCAAAAGATACATCTAAGTGATTTACTTTTGGGATATCTTCAAATCTTGAAATCACTACTTTTTTAGGATTAAATTCTTTTATTTGTTTATTTAAAAGTTCAATATTAGTTCCAGCAACTAATACCTCAACATTTAGATTAAACTTTCTGGCAATATTTAATGTATTAACACCAATAGAACCTGTGCTTCCTAAAAGAATCAAATTAAAATCCTAAGAAGAACTAACATTACTATTGCTCCAAAAAGATAACCATCAGTTCTATCTAGTATTCCCCCATGACCTGGTAATATACTTCCACTATCTTTTATTCCAGCTTCTCTTTTTAAATAAGATTCAAATAAATCTCCAAACACTGAAGCAAGAGCCACAATTGCAGATATTATAATCGCACCAATAGTACTTATTTCTTCTAGTGAGAAATAAGCTCCTAAAACTGTCGCTACAACAACTCCACCAATTACACCTTCAATAGTTTTATTTGGACTTGTTTCACAAAACTTAGTTTTGCCTATACTTTTACCAACAAAGTAAGCTCCAATATCAGCACCTGCTACAATAACAAGTAACCATAAAAGAGTCATAACTCCATATTCACTGTATAAAGAAAGTAAAAATAAGAAAGAAGCTGATGGATAGAAAAGAGGTAAAAACATTTTTTTGTTTAATGTTTTTTTATAAGCTAATTGAGAAGCATAACCAATC
>Ga0193958_1000112_pt1 | contig 36906 bp, 42 predicted proteins | sample FB_1_MG_FD_140320 | JGI IMG/M metagenome (GOLD analysis project Ga0193958, IMG submission 140320) | Microbial mat bacterial communities from the Broadkill River, Lewes, Delaware, United States - FB_1_MG | ecosystem: Environmental > Aquatic > Freshwater > River > Microbial mats | place: USA... | reverse complement strand
CAAACAGGTATAACATTTACTACTGTTGGATTTGGTGAAATAAATGAAATTTCTCAAGCAGGAAGATTATTTACTATTACACTTATCATTTTTGGTTTTTTAATATTTACACTGTCAATTACAGCTTTAATTCAAGTATTAGTAAAAGGTAAATTTTTAGATTTATACAAGGAGAGAGATATGTTATATAAAATAGCAAGACTAAGAAATCATTTTGTTATATTTAACCACAATGAATATAGTATTCAATTAGCAAGTCAATTTAAACAGAATCATATACCATTTGTTGTTGTTGACCCAAGAGAAGATTTAGAGCAAATTGCAACTAAATATAACTATCCTTACTATATAAGGGAAGAAACTTATACTGAAAAAGCATTTTTAAAAGCACATCTTTCAAGTGCAAAAGGTGTTATTTCACTTTCTAAGAATATTGCTGATAGTATTACAATCATTGCTTCTGTGCGATTATATGAAAAAGAGTTAGGAAGACAAAACCCTTACCTAATTATTTGTAATGCAGAATCACAAAAAGATATAGAAAGACTAAAAAAACTTGGTGCAAATAAAGTTGTTGCTCCTCCAGAACTTATGGCTAAAAGAGTTAGTGCTATGGCAATTAGACCTGATATGGAAAATGTATTAGAGGAATTTTTGTATAAAAAAGATACACCTATAGACATGGAAGAGATTTTTATTAATGATGAGAGTTGGTTCATAGACCAAGAGATAAAAGATGCTCATTTAAGAGATAAATTAAAAGTAAGTATAATTGGTATTACTGAAGCAAATGGTAACTTTTTACAAACACCTAGAAGTTCAACAAAAGTTACACGAGGTTGTAAACTGTTAGTAGTAGGAAATCAAGATGGGATTGCCAGAGCTAAGCAATTAGTAAATGATACAGTTCGACCTGATTATATAGAGATGATGAATAAAAAGGATAAGATTTATGTTTAGTATTTTCCCTTTAAAAGGAACAATTAGTGATATTGATGGTTTTTACTGTGATGGTATAAGTGCCGGTTTAAAAGCAAATAATGCTTTAGATATGGGATTTATTTATAGTGATTCATTATGTGAAGTAGAATCTATTTTTACTTTAAATAAATTTCAAGCCGCACCACTGAAACACTATCAGATGTATCCAAACAATTTTAAAACTAATTTTGTATTAATAAATTCAAAAAATGCAAATGCTATGACAGGACAAAAGGGTATTGATAATATCAATACTCTATTTGAATCTTTAAATTATGAAGTTACAAACCCTATCATGAGTTCAACAGGGGTAATTGGAAATCAATTACCAATGGAAAAACTTATCAATGGTGCAAACTCTTTTGATTTAACAGCTAAAAATGGTGAAAATTTATCAAAAGCTATTATGACAACTGATGCATATGCCAAAAAATGTTTTTATGAAGTAAAACTTGAGAATGGTGCTACATTTAAAATAGGTGCAGTAGCAAAGGGTGCAGGTATGATAAATCCAAATCTAGCAACTATGCTTTGTTTTATATGTACTGATGCCTCAATTCCAAAAGCTGATATGAAAGAACTATTAGAAATTAATTCCCACACAACATTTAATGCGATCTCTGTTGATGGTGATACATCTACAAATGACACTGTAATGTTATTATCAAATGGAAAATCAAATACTTATGACAAAACTGCTTTTCAAGAGGCCTTACGATTAGTGATGCATGATATGGCAATGTTAATGGTAGCAGATGGAGAAGGTGCTAAAAAAGCAGTTGCATTTGAAGTTAATAATGCAGCATCAACAGAAGAAGCAGAAATAGCAGCTAAAGCATTATCAAACTCACTTTTAGTAAAAACTGCACTATTTGGAGAAGATCCAAACTTTGGAAGAATCGCTTCTACTATTGGAGCTAGTAGAGTAACATGTGATGAAAACAGTTTAGTAATTTCGTATAATGATGTTATTGTATACAATAAAGGTGAACTTTGTTTTGATGAAAATACAGAAGAAAAGGCTGGAAAAGTACTTCAAAATGATGGGTTTAAAATAATTTGTGACTTAGGTGTGGGAGAAGCATCTTTTACAGCATGGGGCTGTGATTTAGGTTATGAATATGTTAAAATCAATGCTGATTATAGAACATAAATGATAAGAGAAGTAAACGAAAAAACAATACGACTAAGATATATTCGAGTCTTAGAAAAGTTTATTACAAAAGCTATCTCTTTATTAAAGTATGATAACTTTGATAAAGACTTATTCAAAAAAGCTACAATCAAAGCGTATACAGAGTTAGGTAAAACTAAATCTGTTGTTTTATATAATGAATACCCTCTTGCAGTAAAGAATCTGGCACAGCATATAATGGACTGTATAGATACACATACAAATAATGAAGCAGATGAGTTTTCAAATGAAGTACATGATTTTGAAAAAGAAAAAGCCTCAATTCTTAAACAAGCTAACCTTTTAGCAAAACTCAAAAATAATAATAGATATAAAAAAGATAAACATAAACATAAAAAGTTTAATGATGGATACTAACGAGTCTTTTAAACTAACAGGAACTCTTAAAAAAATACTTTTTTATAACGAAGAAAATAATTATTATATAGCTGTATTAGAAAATGATCAAAAAATCTGTGGACAGTACTTTGATACAGACTTACATAAACTAGTGGGTGAAGAAGTAATCATCACTGGTACATGGAATAATCATAAAAAATATGGAGTACAATTTGTCTTTACATCTATGGAACTCAAAGAAGCAGAGATTTTTTTCTTTTTAACTAAAATAGTAAAAGGTATTACAAAAAAATTAGCACATGAATTAACTAAAAAATATACAGAAGATGAACTGTGTGATATTTTAGATAATACTCCTGCTAAACTTTTAGAATTTAAAGGTATCAAAGAAAAAAAACTTACTCAGATTGTAATGTCATGGAATAAATTTAAACATCTTAGGGAACTTGGAAGTTTTTTAGCACAATTTGGAGTAACAAGTAACCTTATAAATAAAATTTTTCAATCTTTTGGTGAAGTTGAAAATCTTATTGAAAAAATTCAAGAAAACCCATATCTCCTAACATCTATTAAAGGTATTGGATTTAAAAGAGCTGATGAAATTGGTACAAAGCTTGGAATTGATAAATTTAGTAACTTTAGAATATCAGCATGTATGAACTATACACTAAGAGAATTCTGTGAATCTAATGGAAATAGTTCAATCTCTAAAAATCAACTTTTTACACTTTTAGACGATGCTTTAAACTTTAGAGATCAAGAAGCACGTTATGAAGATGCAGTAATCGCCCTTTTAGCTAAAGATGAAATACATGAAACCATAAAAGAGAAATATGCTCCAAGTATCTACTATAATTGCGAAACAAAAATATTAGATTTTTTTGAAAATAGAAAAATTCACAATCATAATAAAAAAATTATAAATGATTTTGATAAGTACATCAAAAAGAAAGAAGAAACATTAGGCTTTATATTAAGTGAGGAACAACAAAAAGCAGTTGAACTAATCAATAATGGTGAAAATACGATATTATTAATAGGTTATGCAGGAACAGGTAAATCAACATCAAGTAGAGCAATTTTAGAGCTATTAGAAGAGATAGTACCCTATGATGATATACATTGTATGGCTTTAAGTGGAATAGCCTCACAACGTATCAGTGATACTACAGGGTACAAAAGTAGTACCATCCAATCAGCTTTGGTAAAAATTGATAATACTGATAAAGATTATTTTGATTATAAAGTAATATTAATTGATGAATCAAGTATGGTGAATAGTGTTACTTTTTATAAAATACTCTCTAAAATTGATCCCGATACGACACTTATTATAGTAGGTGATGATGGTCAACTTCCTGCTATTGGTGCTGGAGATATACTAAGAGATGCTATTAAATATGAACTTGCTCCTATTTGTAAATTAACTAAAATATATCGTCAAAATGAATTACAAGCAATAGCCACGATAGCTAATGAAATAAGAAAAGGTAAAGTTCCTGAATTTAAAGAGAACTATGAAGACTTTGAATTTATAGATGCCTCTATACCAAATTATTATGCTCAAAAAGCGATACTAAGTGACTATGAAGTAAATTTATTACGAAACGACAATAACTTTATAATTTTAAATAATATTCTTAATATCGCATCTCAATACATTGAGCCAATGTATAAATTTATAAAAGAAAAGGAGATCTCCTCATTTCTTACATTATTTCAAGTTATCACTCCAATTAAAAATGGAACACTAGGGGTTGAAAATTTAAATATAAATTTACAAAAACTTATAAACAAGACAAATTCACATGGGATCCAAAAAAAAATATATGAATATAAACTAGCAGACAAAGTTATACATATAAAAAATGAAAATATGAAAGCCCAAAGTATGAAACTCTACAAAACAGGAAGTCCTGACTTTGTAGAAAAACGTGTATTTAATGGTCAACTAGGAATGGTTATAAAAGTAGATCATGATAAATCTAAATTAATTGTTCTATATCCAAATGATGATATGGTTGTATTTTACGATTTTGAAACACTTGACAATCTAATCTCACTGGCATATTGTTTAACTATCCACAAAACACAAGGTATGGAATATGAAACAGCATTAATACCAATGTCATTTTCACACTTCATAATGCATAATACAAAACTACTTTATACTGCAATTACTAGAGCTAAAAATATGTGTTATATTGTAGGGGAAGAAGAAGCGATGACGAGTGCTTGTAAAAAACTAGAGATAACAAATCGTCAAACTGTTATTGATGATCTGTTATCTTCTAAAAAAGAAATTGAATAAACTTAAATATCTAACGTTAAAGCTATCTCATCACAAATTGGAAAATGTTTACATTTAATACAATCAGCCCAGATTTTAGTATCTGGTAAAGATTCTTTCTCTATAACTACAAAACCAAAATGTTCAAATAACTCTTTTTTATAGGTTAAAACAAGAAGTTTTTCTAAATTTAAGCTTTTTGCTTCAAGAATTGATTTTTCTATTAAAAGCTTTGCAATACTTTTATTTCTAAACTCTTTTTTAACTACTAAACTTCTTATCTCTGCTAATTTTGTAGTATGTATATGAGTAGCAACAAAACCAATAAATTCATCTTCAAGTTTAACTGCTGTATACGAGCGAATTGTAGTTGCCATTTCATTACTATTTCTATCTAGTATATTTCCATTCTCTACATCTTCATATACTAACTCTTGCATCGCTTCTACATCAAGAACATCAGGTTTAATAAATACCAATTTTTCCATATTACTCTCCAAATAAATACGTAGCTATTTTTTTCTCTAATTTATCAATACCTTTATTTTTTAAGTTACTAATAAATATACCATCTGGATAATCTCTTCTTAGTTTTTGTACTTCTGTTTGTTTTAATTTATCAATTTTAGTAAAAGCATTAATAATAATTTGATCACCTCTTTTAATATGCTGTAAAAATTCATCAACACTTTTGTCAATATCAAGTGTTGAATGTCTAGAATCAATTAAATGTACAAAAATTTGTAATGAAGGACGTTGTTCCAAAAAGTCTGTTAAATTTTGATGCCAATTTTTCTTTAATGATTTTGATACTTTAGCATAACCAAATCCTGGTAAATCCACAAATCTCGCATAATAATTTGAACCCTCTTGGGCATAATCTTTAAATGTAACATCAAAATAATTAATCAACTGTGTTTTTCCTGGAGTTGATGATGATTTTGCAAGTGATTTTCTTTTGGTAAGTGAGTTTAATAAAGAACTTTTACCAACATTACTTCTTCCTAAAAATGCAATTTCTGCTTTATCAGGAGAGGGAGAATCATCTAATTTTTGGGCAGAAGTTGCAAACTCCGCATGTACTATTTTAAGATTTTTCACTTTTTTTCCTTCGTTGTATTATTATCTTTTGTTTCATTAAGGCGTAACCTAAACTGTATAGGTTTGTTTTTTGCACCATCTATTTTTGTCCGACCAGTTAGTTCATCAATATAAATCTTTTCAGCAAGAATTTTTTTACCCTCTTTTGTATCTTCTAAAAAACCATTACCTATAATAATATATCTTTTTTCATTTGGATAATAATAAACAACATCACCTTTCCCTTTTAATACATTATCAGCAGTGTAAAGAACAAAAGAAACATTACCCGTTGCTTTATAATCCTTTGGTATTTGTTTAGTGGCATCTGTTGTAGAAGGTTCAGTATTGATTACTAATTTTTGACATAATAATATATCTTTATTTTTTGTCATCTTTACATCACCGGTAAAATGTAAAATGTTTTTTTGTTTATTTGATTCAAAATGTTTTGCATCAATATTTAAATAGTTTTCTTCACCATTTAATGATGTCATTCCTAATATAAAAAAAACTAATACTTTAAATACAAATAATCTATTCATTATTTCCTACTTTCATTCTAAATTTTGCTTTTTCTGCAGTAATATGTTCAGCTACGGAATCTAAAAATAAATTATTTCCTTTAAAAGTGTCATTTTCTCTTATTACCGTAAAAGGAACATTATTACTTGCTATCTTTGTTTTTAAATTGTAATTTAACTGTTCTGTTTTTATGTTTGTACCATCAGATAATTGTAAATTAACTTGATCTTTTAAAAAAACTTTATTTCCAATTTTAATCATTATATTACTACTTGCAATATTTGTATTATAACTATTATTATCTGATTTTGAGACTATTGTTGCTTCTGTTAATTTTTCTTTATCATCATAAATATCAGCTTGTTTTGATTTAACAATTTGTTTTATATTTTCTTCAGTTATTTCATACATAGTAGAATCAAAAAAACTTACAGTTGGTTTTTTTTCTTGTTGTACTTTTTTGATTGACTTTTCTTTATCTATCAATAAGAATACAATTGTAAAAATGATTAAAAAAATCATAAATTTACTTATACCCATAAATCTTTTAACTCTTTCTGTTTATCATGAGAAAGGATATATTCGACCATTTCACGAACAGCTCCATAGCCACCCTTATTTGAACACACAACATCACATAGCTCTTGAATATCTTCAACTGCATCTGCAACGGCAAACGAGATACCTACTTTATCTAACATTTTATAATCATTCAGATCATCACCTATTCCAGCTGTTTGCTCCCAGGTGATATTTTCTTCATCTAATATACTTTGTAATACTTCATCTTTATTATCAACGCCTTGAAAAAGATGTGTAACACCTAATTCTTTTGCTCTGTTTTCAACAAGTTTCGATTTGCGTCCTGTTATAATAGCAACTTTTTTATTATACTTTTTTGTCCAAGATGCAATTGCTAAACCATCTTTAACGTCAAAGTTTTTTATCTCATCTCCATTAGAAGTGTATATTATTTTACCATCTGTTAATGTTCCGTCAACATCAAGAACTAATAGCTCTATCATAATTTATAAAATACCTTTAGTGCTAGGAACTCCAAGCTTTTTATTCTCTATTAAAGCACGTCTAAGGGCAACAGCAAAAGATTTAAAAGCTGCTTCAATGATATGATGTTTATTTCTTCCTCTATCTTGAATAATATGACAAGTAATGCCGCTATTCATTACTAAAGCATGAAAAAACTCCTCTACAAGTTCTACATCAAATGTACCAACTTTTTCATTTACATCAAGTTCATATACTAAATATGGTCTATTACTAAGATCTAATGCACAAGTAACACTTGCCTCATCCATAACTACTGTTGCATTTCCATATCTCTCGACATTAGCAATTGGGAAAATTTCACTTTTTAATAACTTTCCAATTACAATACCACAATCTTCTACACTATGATGATAATCTACGTGTAAATCACCGTCACATCTTAAAGTTAAATCTATCGCACTATGCTTTGTTAGTGCTTCCAGCATATGATCAAAAAAACCAATACCTGTTTGAATATCCGATTTTCCTGTACCATTTACTTCTAGTTTACAGTTGATGTTTGTTTCTTTAGTTTCTCTTTTTAATTCTTGCATTTTTCGTCCTTATTGAGCTATTACCATTGCACTTTGAAGATTGTTTGTTTCTTTAAAGTCTTGAGCTTCTTGTTCACTTCTAAAACCACTTATCCAAACTCTTTTAATATTTTTTCCTCTTAATTTGCCATCTTTTAATATAACTTTATAGTCTTTCTCAAGTATAAGTTCAAATTTTCTTTTTGTAATATTTGCACCTTCTAGTTTTGAAAACACTCCAACTTGTACATAGTAATTAGAAACACTTCTAACTTCATTTTTTTCAGCTCTAGTAGTTGCAATTTTTCCATTAAAACCTAAAACAGTTATCTTAACTCTAGCTGTTCCCTTTTTAACCATATCTATGGCATGTGCAGCTTTATTTGATAAATCAATAATACGACCAGATACAAAAGGACCTCTATCATTAATTCTTACTACTGTAGACTTTCCATTTTCTAAATTGTTTACACGAACCATTGTATTCATAGGTAAAGTTTTATGAGCAGCAGTTTGAGCATACATATTGTATATCTCACCATTACTAGTTTTTTTTGCATGAAATTTTGGACCGTACCATGAGGCAATACCACGAAATTCATCATTTATTCGTGCTAAAGTAGGATGATATGTTTTACCAAAAACTTCATATGAACGCATTGTAGCACGATGCATAGCTTTACTATTTCTAATTTTACCAGTACTATTGATTGTTCTGTTATAACTACTCGATCCATAACTTGAACCAGAATGATAACTTTTATTAGTATAACTATATCTATTGCTACATCCAGCTAGAAGTAGTATGATTACACTACTTAGAATAACTGTTTTACTTAAATTTGATAACAAGTTTATCTCCTATATGAATCATACTTGTTTTTAAGTTATTATCTTTCATCAATTTCTTAAAAGCAACTTTATGATTTGAAGCGATTCTGCCCAAAGTATCTCCAACTTTAACAATGTAATTAATTGGTCTTTTATAAACATCAGGATCAATAGGTATCATTAACTCTTGATTAATTCGCAACAAGTTATTTTTAAGTCTATTATGTTTTTTAATTACTTTATAACCCAAACTAAACTCTCTTCCTATTGAAGCTAAAGTATCTCCACTTTTCACTTTATAAACTTCATATTGTGTAGATTTTAAATTGCCTTTATTTAAATTATATCTTGATAATTTCGAGTAAGGGATGTATAATCTATAAGTATCATCATCAAGAGGTAGTAAGTCTCTTTTTATATGTTGATTTAATTCTTTTAGTTTCTTTTTATTAATTCCAATTACTTCAGCAACATTTCTCAGTAAAACTCCACCTTTTACATCAATACTTGCAATAGGATCACTTATCCCTCGATTTAAAAGATGTGAATTATCATCTTTAATCAAAAAATCACTATTATTCATCATAGCTAATGAAATGATTTTTCTAATATAACCACGACTTTCTTCAGGGAGATACTGTCTACTAACACCTTTTTGAACAACTAAAAGCTTATCAATATCTGGTTTATATTTCCACTTTTTTACTTTTCTGTAAATTTTATTGATCTCTCTAAACTTTACTCTTTTAGTTTGATATAGTCGCATAGTTGTTCTAAATTGATTAATCATAGGATCTTTTCTACAAACTTTATATCCAACATCTTCACAATGCATATCAATTGTAGCTCGAGTAATACCCTCAATTACTCTACCTTCACCACAATTATAAGCAACTGCAGCAAGATACCATTTATCAAACATACCATGGAGTTTTTTAAGATAAGTTACTGCTGCTTTAGTTGATTTAACTATATCCATTCGTTCATCAATATACTCATTTGTTTTTAAACCAAAGTGATTTGCAGTTGGTCTCATAAATTGCCATAAACCTTTTGCACTTTTATTGGATGAAGCATCTAATATGAAGTTTGACTCTGCCATTACTAGGTATAAAAAAGCTGATGGAATTTCATTTTCTCTTAATACTTTTTTTATTTGAGGAACAAATAAATGCGCATTATTTAACTTTTGTGTATATCTTTTTTTACTAAATTTCAATCTATTTTGAAACTCTTCTTGTAATTTATAATCTGTAATATAGTTAGAATTAATATCTAGTTCTTCTAATACTGTTAAGTCGTTATGAACAAAAGCAGTGCTTACAAGAGTAGCATTCGAAAATGTAATAGTTACAAATAATAAAACTATTTTTAAAAATAATTTCAAATAAATACCTTTTTGTTAATTTTGTATTTATTTTATCTAAATTTAATTGTCAAACTCTTTAAATAATTTTTTAGCGTTATGTGTAGTAAGTGTTTCTGTTTCTTCAAGTGTCAGAGATAATAACTCAGAAACTTTTTGAGCTACATTATTTGTAAATTTAGGTTCATTTCGTTGACCCCTAAAAGGATGAGGCGTAAGATAGGGACCGTCTGTTTCTAATATAATCTTTTCTTTTGGTATCTTTGGTAAAATATCTACTAATTTTCTAGCATTTTTAAAAGTTACTACTCCACCTATACCAAAATAGAAATTATGTGTGCTTAAATCTAGCAAATGTTCACTAGCATTAAAACAATGTAAAACTCCACCTACTTCTTTAGCATTATTTTCTATTAGAATAGTTTTACTATCATTTGAAGCTTCTCGAATGTGGACTATTAAAGGTTTATTTACCTCTTTAGCAAAATTTATTTGTTCTATAAATATTTTTTTTTGAAGAGCAATATTTTTTTGTTTTTCGATTTCATCTTCCGGCAGGCGAAAATAATCTAAACCACATTCCCCTACAGCTATACACTTAGGATGATTTACATACTCTTTGAGTGTTTCAAGATTATAGTTTTCACAATCATACGGATGAACACCTACCGCAAAAAAAACTTCATTATATTTTTCTGATAACATTTTTGCTCTAGGTAAATCTTCAGGATCAGCACCTGGTATAAGAAAAGCTTCTATACCATCATTTAGTGCAGTTTGTATTACTGTATCCACATCATCTATATATTGGATATTATCAAGATGACAATGGGAGTCAATTATCGGCATATATTATTCTATAAACCCATTCTATTTTTAACTTCATCTAGAAGTTCTGGTAACTTTGATAGATCATCTCTTTTAATCCAAGCAGTTATTCCAAAATTTTTAAATGCATCATAATCACTTGGATCATCAATAATTGCAACAGATGTAAATTTTTCTTTACAAGCATCATGTTTTTTTTCTTCATAATCAAAAATACTATTAATATCTAATAATATAACATCTGCATCGCCTTCGCAACCACTATGGATAAAGCAAATCTCGTAACCTTTTGCTTCTATATCTTCAAAACTTGTTATTTTCATATTGTTCTCCATATTTTAGTATTTTCATTTTAACAAAATAAATCTTAATATATCTATAAGACTAGACTAGAGTATATATCGTGCAGTGTCTTCATTTTGAGCGATATCTTCTAATTTTTCTTTTACTAAATCTTCAGTTATAGTTATAGTTTCACCACTATGTTCATCTGCTTCAAAACTAATATCTTCTATTACTTTCTCAATTACTGTGTGTAATCTTCTTGCCCCTATATCTTCTGCTTTTTCATTTGCACTTACACTTAAACGTGCAAATGCATGTATTGCAGAATCATCAAACTCTAAATTTACACCCTCTACATCAAGTAAAGCTTTATATTGTCGTAATAAAGAATTTTTTGTATTTGTTAATATTTGATACAAGTCATTTTCTTCTAATGGATTTAATTCAACTCTTAATGGAAATCTTCCTTGTAACTCTGGTAACAAATCACTTGGTTTACTTACATGAAAAGCTCCAGCTGCAATGAATAAAATATGATCAGTTTTAACTTGACCATATTTTGTATGAACTGAACTACCTTCAACTATAGGTAGCAAATCTCTTTGAACTCCCTCTTTACTTGGATCTTGATTTTTATTATTACTTCCAGTTGCAATTTTATCAATCTCATCAAGAAAGATAATACCACCATTTTCACATCTTTTTAAAGCTTCAGTTTTTAATGATTCTTTGTCAAGTAAATTATCACTTGCTAATCCTCTTAAAAGTTTTTTTGCCTCTTTAATGGTAACTTCTTTTTTAATTTTCTCTTTACCCATTTTTCCCATCATACTATTTATGCTTTCGCTAATAGCACTCATATCCATAGGTAAATTACTATCAACTATTTCAACGTGAGTAGTTTTAGGTAATTCAATAGTGATTTTTTTATCATCCATATCACCATTCTTAACTTTTGATTCCATTAAATTATATGTTTTAATAAAAGATTCTTTTGCATTTTCACTTGCTGTTTCTGGTAATGCAGGAACTAAAATCTCTATAATCTGTTTAATAACTTCATCATCTATAGAACCTTGAATTTGCTCTTCATATTCCTTAGTTACAAGATTATATGATTCGTGTGCCAAATCTTTTATCATTGATTCAACCTCTCTACCAACATACCCTACTTCTGTATATTTGCTAGCTTCAACTTTTATAAATGGTAAATTCATCATTTTAGCCATACGTCTTGCAATCTCAGTTTTACCTACACCAGTACTACCAATCATCAAAATATTTTTTGGCATTATTTCATCTTGTAACTCAGGTTCAAGCTGCATTCTTCTATATCGATTTCTTAAAGCTATTGCTATAGTTTTTTTTGCGTCTTTTTGTCCAATAATATAATCATCTAGATATTCTACTATCTCTTTAGGAGTCATATTCATTATTTTTCTTCCTTGTTATCTAATGTTAAAGTTTTAATATTTTGATTTGTATAAATACACAATTCACCTGCTGTCAGTAAAGACTCTTTAACTAAATCAAGAGGCTCTAAATTTGAATGTTTTTTAAGTGCCCGTGCAGCTGCAATTGCAAAGTTTCCACCACTACCAATAGAAGCTAAACATCCATCTTCTGGTTCAACAACATCTCCTGTACCACTTAAAATAAAAATATTTTTTTCATTAAGTACCAACATCATTGCCTCAAGTTTTCTTAGAGTTCTATCTTTTCTCCACTCTTTTGAAAAATTAATCACTGATTTTAACAAATCACCTTTTGTATTTGTAAGATGTTCTTCAAACATATCAAATAGATTAAATGCATCAGCAGTACTTCCTGCAAACCCTGCTAATACTTTTCCGTTATAAAGTGTTCTAATTTTTGTAGCATTATTCTTTAATACCGTATTTCCAAATGTAACTTGTCCATCTCCACCAATTACAGCTTGTCCATCTTCACTTTTGTAAGCAAGTATCGTTGTCGCATCAAACATTAATTAAACCTCTGCTATTACATCAATTTTTGCAATTGCATGTATACCATTTCCTAATTTACAATCAGCTTCAAAAATTCCAACTGTTTTAATCTTATCTTTTAATGTTATTTGTTTTTTATCTATAGCAATCTGTGCTTGTTCATACATAACTTGTTGAACTTCTTTATTTGTAACACTACCAATTAAATGTCCATTTGCACCTACTTTATGTTTTACTGTAAATTTAAAACTATCAATTTTTTCTTTTACTTCTTCAGCCTCTTTAATCTCCGCAGCTAAAATATCTTTTAACTTTTGCTGTTCAACTTCCCACTCTTTAATAACCTCAGGTGTTGCATGCTTGGCATGACCTTTTCCAATTAAGAAATTTTTACCATAACCATCTTTTACTTCTTTTATTTCACCAGCAACGCCTAATGACTTTACATCTTTTATTAATAATACTTTCATATTTTATTCCTATTTATTAAATTTTTTGTGCATTATAACACAAACATCTTTAGCTAATTTTTTATAAAAAGCTTTTCTAAAATCAATTTTAGTTTATTCTCTTCAACTGGTTTTCCAAGCCAAGCCTTAGCAGAAATTGACTTGCCTAATGCATTAAATTGTTTATCATATTTAGATAATAACATAACAACAAGTAGATCCTTTTTATTGTAATCATTTCGAATTTTTTTAACCAAAGATAATGAACTATCATCTGAAAGAGAAAAGTCACAAAATAAAATATCTACTGCATTATCTTTTATTTTTTGCCATCCATCATCTGTATTATCTGACGTTAAGACGTTATAACCTGCATCAGAAGCTATTTTTTTTATAGTATATCTCACAAGCGCAGAATCATCAATAACTAAAATCGTTTTTACCTCTTCATACTGATGAACTGAAGTTTCGGCAACACGAATATGATAATTAAACTCTTTTTCAAATTCTATAAATAATTTTTCTGAATCTGAATCATCAAAAATACCTTGCGATACATTATCTACTACTAAAGCTATAAAATTCTTCAACTCAAGAAATAAGCTACATATTTCAGTATCGATTTTGATTTTATCTTCTCTAACATACTGAAGTAAATCTTCAGCCTTATGAGTCAAAGAAACTACACCAAACATACCTAGTAAATCAGCAGTTCCTTTGATTGTATGAATTGCACGAAATATTTCATTAATCTCTTCTTGACTATATTTGCCATTACGTATATCTATTAGAGAATTTTCTAAAATAATTAATTTATTTTTAAATTCATCAAAAAATATATTTTGCTCTATCTCCATATTATACTTATCCATATTGATTTATGATGATTATACAATAAAACAATTAAATTTGTTCTAATTATTAGTTTAAGCTAATTAATACCTATTTTAATATATAATTGCGTTCCAATTTGTAAGGGATGCTTTACAGTTGAGACTATATACCGATCAGGAGGCCCAAAATGGCTTTAGATTTGGACGTAAAACAAGCAATTGTTACTAAACACCAAAGAGACGAAAAAGATACAGGTTCTGCAGAAGTGCAGATTGCAATATTAACTGCACAAATCGCAAGATTAACAGATCATTTAAAAGAAAACCATAAAGATCATCATTCAAGATTAGGTCTATTAAAAATGGTTGGTAAAAGAAAAAGACTTCTTAAGTACTTAAGAAGAACAGATTTCGCTAAATTTACACAATTAGTTTCAGATTTAGGTATCAGAGCTAAATAATTTTAAAGGGGTTGGATGAAAATCTAATCCCTTTTTCTTAAACAATACTTATATAAATAAACCAAGTAAACTCTTTATAATCTATTCAAATCATCTTAGTATAATTTTATACTATAAAATCTAGGAAACTAATGTTATTAACTAAAAAAAGTGAATATGCCCTACTATCATTGGTGAGTATAGCCCAGAGTAATGCTCCAAAAAATGTAGATCAATTAGCAACAGAACTAAATATATCAAAATCTTTTTTAGCAAAAATTTTGCAAAATCTTGCAAAAAATAACATTTTAAACTCATTTAAAGGTAATAATGGCGGTTTTACACTAAAAAAGCCATGTGAAGAGTTAACAATATTAGAAATTACTAGTATTGCAGAACAAAAACTTCCAACAGTCTTTGAATGTACAACAACAGGAGTTACATGTGAAGGAAACAAAGAAGGGCAATGTACTATTTTCCCATTACTTAATAACCTTCAATTCAAAATAAATGATTTTTTAAATCAGCTAACTTTAAAAGATATCTTATAAAAAATTGGATATAATCTATACAAATGTAATATAATTTAGTTTATTTCATATACAAAGGATTTATCACAAAATGAAGTTTTTTCATATCTCTCATACAGACTTAGATGGTTATGGCTGTCAACTTACAACACAAAAGATATTTCCAAATGCAGTATATTATAATGCCAACTATGGAATAGAAGTAAAAATGTTTTTAAAAGATGCACTTCAGCAAATAGCAATGCAAGAGAAAACTGAAAATATTTTTTTATTAATTACAGATTTAAATCTTACTCCTGAAGAATCAAAAGGATTAGATAGAGATATTACAAAATTAAATGAAGACGGATTTCAGATAAAACTTCAATTACTTGATCATCATGGAACAGGACAAAAAAGTGCAGATAAGTATGACTGGTACTTTTTGGATACAAATAGAAGCGCAACACAAATAACATTTGATTACTTCAGCGAGCATAATCCAGAATTTCTAAAAAACTGTCCTGAAAACTATGAGAAACTTATACAAGCAATCAATGCTGTGGATATTTGGCTTGAAGATGATAATTTGTTTGAATTCGGTAAAGTTTGTATGAGTATGATTTCAAAAGCTTATGAAATTAATAATTCATTATTTAGTCAACAAAGTAGAGAATACAAGCATTTTTTACTTACAGAATCACTTCAATATGTAAATAAAGAAGATGGTCATATTTTACTTGATGAAAATGTTTATCACCTCAAAAAAGAATTTTTAAAAATTGATAATAATAATAACACAATTGATAATTTAAGCTCTAACTATTTAGTTAAATCATTAGATAGTAAAAAAGATGAATTAACAGTACATTACCAAGATAAAAAAGGATTGTTAACATACAACCTTGGAGGTATTTCAATTCCAGCTAATGCATTTTTAAAAGCAAATCCAGATTATGATTTTTTTATAGATATAAACAGAAGGGGTCGTTCAGGATTACGTGCTAATAACAAGCTTGATGTTTCTGTTCTTGCTCAAAAATTAGCTGGAGGTGGTGGTCATCCAAATGCAAGCGGACTTGCATTTAAAGACTTTAAAGAAACAGTAATATATAATGATGTAAAAAAATATATTCAAAATAAATTAGATAATTGTAAGTGATAATATGAGAAAGTTTATAGCAAAATCGGAAGAGTCAAAAAAAATACTAAATATTGTTCAAGTTTCTTCTAATCTACCAGTGAATGTAGTTATTAGAGGAGAAAGTGGAGTAGGGAAAAAACTTTTAGCAAAAGAAATTTTGCCTAATGCTATCTCTATGGATGGGAAATTTCTTGAAAATTCAATTATTAATAATAGTATTAATATTGATCAATACAAAGAGTTGATTATTACCAATATACATCAAGTTCTAAATAAAAAAGAATTTCTTGATAATTTAATAAATATAAAAATTGTTGCAACGTCTAAAACATTGATTCAAGATATAGAAGAACAATTTGCAATCAAAGTTGACATTTCTCCATTAATCGAAAGAAAAGAAGACTTAGATGAAATATCAAATATATATATCGCTAATGCAAACCGAATCTATAACAGTAATGTTTCACTTGATAATTTAAAACTTGATGTTTCTGAAAATGGTATCTCTCTTAAAAAATCTATTTATAAAAATACATTATTAAACTCAATGAGTGAAGAGGATATTACAACTGCTTTAGAAAATTTCATATCTGATAAATTAGATGAACACAACACATATAAGTATTTTCTTAAAATAATGGAAATACCTTTATTGAATGTTGCAAAGTTAAAATTTAAGTCTCAACTACAAATGGCAACAAAACTTAATTTAAATAGAATTACTTTACGAAAAAAAATAGAACAATACTTTGGAAATGACAATGACTAATTTTTATGAACAACTTTTAGAATATGACTTAAACCCATATTTTGTATTTAATTCAAATGGACGAATAAAAAGCTTTAATAAAGAAGCAGAGTTTTTATTAAACTATGTAAGTGTAAAAGAACTATTCCAGCTCGCTGTAGATAATGCAAGTCTTGATTTTGGATTTTCACAAAAATACATTTCACTCAAATTTAATAAGCACTCTTATTATGCAATTCTTGTTGGATACACTTCAGATGAAGAGATTGCCTTAAGATTATATAAGGTTGTTTCTAATCAATCAAATAGTATAAACAATGGTAAACTCAAATTAGTAAATATATTTAGTCTTATTGAACTATCGAAAAATACTACACTACTAAGTAGCAATATTAAAATTAATGAAGTATATGATATCTCTTTACCTGAAATGAAAATAAATATTAATGAATTTTTACTTTGCTTAAATGATTGTTTTAAATATTTTGAAACAGATGATAAAATCACTTTAAAAGTACAAATTAAAGTTGGAGAATATGAAATAGTAAATAATGAAAAGCATAAAATTGTTTCTTTAGAATTTATTGCTGATCGAGAAGTATCAGTTAGCTCAGCATTAGAAGAAAAAGCTTCGAAGGCAAATGCTAATATATTCTTTACACATAACAAATTAAAATTGGAATTGCCAATTATCTTATAATTGTATACTTTTTATACAATTTTTTTATTTTTTTAAAAATTATTTTATGTTATAGTATAATAATTAAATAAAGGAATAATAATGACCCCTGAAATTTCGTATATTATAGATACATTGTTTATAATATTTGCTTTTGTACTAATAATCTTTATGGTACCTGGATTTGCTATGCTAGAAGCTGGTATAGTTCGAACAAAAAATGTTACGACTGTATTGATGATCAATACAATGATTTATGCTTTTGCATCATTTGCCTTTGTATTTATAGGATACCAAGTTGCTTTTGGAGCATATGGTAATGATGATATGAGTAAATGGGCATTTGTTTTATTTCAAATGGCATTTGTTGGTAAAGTAATCAATATTATGAGTGGAGGGGTTAGTGAAAGAGCAAAAGTTGTTCCATTAACATTCTTTGCTATTATCATGTCTGCTATACTCTATCCATTAGTTGTAAATGTAACTTGGGGATCAAACTTTCTAGAAGGTACTATATTAGCATTATCTATGTATGATTTAGCTGGTAGTACAGTGATTCACTCAACTGGTGGTTGGGCACTCTTAGCTGCAATACTAATCATAGGTGCAAGAAAACATAGATATGGTAAAAAAGGATCAGTTAGAGTTATTCCTGCTTCAAATATACCACTTGTAACATTAGGTGCTTTTTTATTATGGATTGGTTGGTTTGGATTCAATGGTGGAAGTGTAGGTTCTATTACTTCAAAAGAAAATGCAGACTTAGTTGCGTTAACTATTTTAAATACAAATACTGCTGGTTTAGTAGGAGCTATTGTTGCTGGTGGACTTATGCTAATAAAATATAAAAAAATAGATATTACTATGGTACTAAATGGTGCTCTAGGAGGTCTTGTTTCTATTACTGCGGGTCCAGATTTATATAATATTTATCAACCAATTATTATTGGTGCTGTTGGTGGAACATTAGTTGTTTTTGCTGTACCACTTTTTGATAAGTTGAAACTTGATGACCCTGTAGGAGCATTGTCTGTTCATTTAGTAAATGGTATTTGGGGAACACTTGCCGTTGGTATTTTTGCAGCAAATCCAGCTGAAGGGATTACTTTAATGGGTCAAATAAAAGGTATTATAGTTATAGCTATATTTGCTTTTGTAAGTAGTTATATAGTATTATTCATTATTAATAAAATAATGCCACTAAGAACTACAAATGATGAAGAACTAGAAGGCCTTGATGTAAATGAATGTGGTGTGGAAGCATATCCAGAATTTAAACGTGCATTTTAGTATATAATTAAATAGGAGAGAGAATGAAAAGAATTGAAGCGGTTATTAAACCATTTAAATTAGAAGATGTAAAAGACGCATTAACAGAAGCTGGTATTACAGGGATGACTGTATCTGATGTAAAAGGTTATGGAAGACAACAAGGACACAGTGAACTTTACAGAGGTGCAGAATACGTTGTAGACTTTTTACCAAAAATCAAAATTGATTTAGTAGTTGCGGAGAGTCAAGTAGATGAAGTTGTAACTCTTATTTCAGAATCTGCAAGAACTGGTAAAATTGGTGATGGTAAAATTTTCGTATCTCCAATTGAAAAAATCATCAGAATTAGAACAGGTGAAGAGGACGAAGAGGCGATATAAATATTAGATGTATTTATATCACCTCTAAGAAGGCAATACTTCCTTCCAAAAGTAAAAAAGGCTATCTTTCCAGATAGCCTTTTTTATTACTTAATAATTAAAAATATATTTTACTATTTCTAAATCAAAATATATAAATACTAAAAATAATAAACTGCTCATAAAAATTACCCCAGCAACGGAGGATGGCTTGCAATTATATAATGCTGCTATATTTACATTTGTTACGGCTAAGGGTGCGAATAAAGAGATAATTAATATTGCAGATATTTGACTACTCAGTCCTGATGATAAAGCAAAAATGATTCCAACAAATGGAAGAAATAACAACTTAACAAAACTTACTGACAAACTTAATTTATAATCATGACTTCTTAATCTCACACCACTTAAGTACACCCCTAAAATTATTAACTGAAGCACTATAGCTCCGTAAGCTCCCATTTGTAATACTAAATTTATTTGAGGATGTATCATTATTTCTAGATAGTTAAAAATTAAAGCGAATAAAGCAAACCATAAAATAGGTATTTTTAACATTGAAATTATTGATTCTTTAATACTAAATGAACTTTTAGCGAAAAAGTATATCCCTATAGTATAAATAAAAAATATGTTTGCAATATTAATGATACTAGTATATGGTACGCTACTTTCACCAAATAGTGCAATCCCTAAAGGAATCGATAAATTACCTGTATTTCCAATTAGTGAAGAAACAATAAAAATAGCCTTATCTTTTTCATCATCAAATATATATCGTGATATTAAAATCAAAAATATTAAAACACTTAAAATAATTGCCAAATAGATAAGAGGTACATAAAGTAAATCCTCATTAATTGAGACTCTAGTCAATCCCCAAAAAGTTAAAATAGGTTGCAAAAAATAAATAGAAAGTAAAATTAATGTTTTTTCATTTATCTCGTCTTTAAAAGTCTTTTTTGCAATAAATCCTATAAAAATAAATAAATATATCGAGGTAATAGCTATTAGTGTATTCATATGCGGAGTATATAAAAATCATTAAAATAAGTCAAATTACAATTTTAATATATTTTATGTATAATCTCATTAATAAAGGAATATTAATGTTTGCAAAAATAAAAGAAAAAATCATATCATATATTTACAACATTTCAAAACAACCAGTTAAACTAAGTGAACTACTTGAAGCCAATGCACTTTTTAATGAAGGTATGAAACTTGATGGAACACGCCTTGGTTTTAGACTAAGAACAGGAAGAGCTTATTTAATTTTTATGATATTAATTCAATTTATTCTTATTCCATTATCATTTGTGCTACATGAATTATTTGCTATGTTAGATTGCCATGCCTCAATCATTGTTGCTATAGTATTTACTGCATTTTTATTTGGTATTTTTAATTTTTTCAAAGATTGGACAAGGGACAGTGTTACAAGAAGAAGAATTAAACAGATGTGGGTATTGCATTTTCCTCATTTTCCGTATGAAGAGTTTAATGTAGAAGTATCTAATATATATGAAAAATCCAAAGATGACGATATAAAAAGTGTAAATTTAGAACGATATATACTTGATAATCTTTCATCTTAACATTTAACAATTGCCATAAAAAATGTTTCATTCTAACGAAGATATCATATTTATTTCTGTTTCTATTGCATTAGGATTTTTATATGGAGTAATTGCACAACAAAAACAGTTCTGTTTTAGTGGTGGAATCAAAGATCTTATTTTATTTAAACATACAAGAAGAACTGCTTCATTACTTGTTGCTATAACTACAGCTGTAATTTCAACACAAACAATTTCATATTTTTACGAAATTGACTTAACTCAAACGCATTATTATTTAAATATCAATTACTTATTTATTATTTTAGGTGGAATCATGTTTGGTTATGGAATGATGGTTTCTGATGGATGTAGTAGTAGGCATTTGATAAAATTCTCTCAAGGTGATAAAGAGTCGTTTTATATACTTTTATCACTAGGATTATTTTCTTATTTAACTTATTACATTTTATCTGTATATAATTTGGAGATTCAAGAGTTATTTATTTTTCAAACTTTTACAACTTTGCAAACATACAAAATACCATTGCTCATTATGTTGCCTATCTTAGGTTATTTCCTATATAAGAATTTACAAAAATATATCCATTTTTTTCAGGTTCTGGATGGATTTTTTATTGGTTTATTAATTACAATTACTTGGTACATAACAACAATATTATTTCAAGATCTATTCATAAACATTCAAGCACAAAGCTTATCTTTTGTTTATCCTCTTGGAAAAATAATCCAATATCTCCAAAGTGGGTTTAGTACTAGTTATTTAACGTTTCCTGTATTCATAGTTTTTGGAGTATTACTTGGTGCATTTTTATCATCAAAATTCAATAAACAATATTCTAAAAAACTGATGTGTGATAATTCACAACAAAATCCTCCAAGTTTATATAAAAAACTTTTTGGAGGTGCATTAATGGGTATTGGTGGTATACTAGCCCTTGGATGTACAGTAGGTCAAGGATTAAGTGGATTAAGCAGTTTGTCTTTTGCTTCTTTACTCGCAATTAGTTCTATTTATATTTCTGCCTACTTAACTGCAAAATCAATGCACAAAAATAACGCATTAATTGCATGTTTTATTTTTGATTTTGAAGCTAAAAAATAATTTTATTTTTTAGCTTTATTTACTTTGTTCATAACAATTAACAAGATCATCAATTATATCTTGTGGTTTTTCCAAACCAATAGATAGACGAATTAACCCATCCGTAATACCTAAGAATTCTCTCTCTTTTGTAGTAAAGTCTTGATAAATTGTACTTGCCATATGTAATCCTAATGTTCTACTATCTCCTATATTTGCAGTTATAGTTAATAATTTAGAACTATCTAAAAATTTATATGCTTTCTCTTGTGTACCCATATCTATAGTGATCATAGATCCTGTACCCTCTGAATAGTTTTTGTTATAAAGTTCTTTATCAATATTATCATCTAACGAAGGATGATTTACATTTAACCCTTCACTTTTTAATACTTTTGCTACAATCTCACAAGAAGTATTAATTCTATTGTTTCTTAATTCTAAAGTTTCTAAGCCTAAAAGAGTTTGATAACTACTGTGGGGATTTGCACTCATTCCAAAATCTCTCAAAGATCTCTTTTTTGCACATCCTATAAGTGCTTTCCCTTTTAGTTTTAAAATAAATGGTGCAAGAAATTCATATCTTGCAGTATTAAATTTATCATGATCTTTTACTTCTTTAAATATTGCAACTCCTCCTAAAGCAGAAGAGTTCCCACTAATAATTTTTGTTGTTGAATATACTACAACATCGGCGCCATATTCAAATGGTTTTACAATAATTGGAGTAACAGTATTATCTACTACAAATGCAATATTATGTTTTGTTGCTATTTTACCAATTGCTTCTAAGTCTGGAAGTCTTAAACTTGGATTTCCTACAGATTCACAAAAAATAACTTTAGTTTTTGTTGTGATACTACTTTCAATATTATCTAAATCATCTACAGATAAAAATTTAGTTTTGATCCCAAATCTTGGTAGTGTTTGTGTCATTAAAGCATATGTTCCACCAAACAGTCCTCCTATAGCAATTATCTCATCATCAGAAGAACATAGGCTCATAAGGACCATAGTAATAGCACCCATGCCAGAACTAGTTGCAACAGCTCCAATGCCATTTTCTAAAAAGCTTAGTCGTTGTTCTAATTCAGATGATGTAGGATTACCCATTCTTGAATATAAGGGATTAGGACAATTCCCTGAAAAAATATCTTCAGCTTCTTGTGAGTTTTCATAAAAAAATGCTGCAGATGATGTTATTGGTGTAGATATTGCTCGATTAAATGCATTCATAATTGATATTTCCTTGAATAGAATTTGTTAGTCTAAATAGATTGATCTATTTAGACTATTGAATAGTGTTTATACGTGGTAATTAGGTGCTTCATTTGTAATTGTTACATCATGTACATGTGACTCTTTAAGACCTGCACTTGTAATTTCTACAAACTCAGCTGTAGCATGGAACGTTGGTATGTCTTTACTTCCAAGGTATCCCATAGAAGATCTTAAACCACCAATAAACTGATGAATAATTTCAGACATAAATCCTTTATAAGGAACCATCCCTTCAATACCTTCTGGTACTAATTTATCAGCTGCTGTTCCTTCTTGGAAATATCTGTCTGTACTTCCTTTAGTCATAGCACCAATTGAACCCATACCTCTATATGATTTAAATTTTCTACCATGAGATAATATTACTTCACCTGGAGATTCTTCTGTACCTGCTAACGCAGATCCCATCATTACACATCCAGCTCCTACAGCTAAAGCTTTTGCAACATCTCCTGAATATTTAATACCACCATCAGCAATAATAGGAACACCATGTTTTGCCCCTGCTGCTGCACACTCGTCAATTGCTGAAATTTGAGGTACACCAACACCAGCAACTATTCTTGTAGTACAAATAGAACCTGGTCCAATACCAACTTTAACAGCATCAGCACCACATTGAATTAACTCTTCAGTTGCTTCAGCAGTTGCAACATTTCCTGCAATAACATCAACATCTAGTTCATCTTTAATAGCTTTAACTGTATCTAAAATACCTTTTGAATGTCCATGAGCAGAATCAAGAACTAAAACATCAACACCAGCTTCAACTAATGCTTTTGCTCTATCCATTTGTCCTACACCAATTGCAGCACCAACTAGTAATCTTCCTCTTTCATCTTTAATTGCATTTGGATATTCAACAACTTTATTAATATCTTTAATAGTAATAAGACCTTTTAGTGTACCATCTTCATTTATTATAGGTAATTTTTCAATTTTATTTTTATGCATAACAACTGCAGCTTCTTCTAAAGTTGTACCATCTTTTCCAGTAATTAAAGGCATTTTTGTCATTACTTTTCCAGCAAGCTGTGAAAAATCTTTTACAAATCTCATATCTCTGTTTGTTAAAATACCAAGTAACACATTATCTTTATCAACAACAGGTACACCTGAAATTTTAAACTCTCTCATTATATTTTCAGCATCTTCTAAAGTTTGTTCGGGACTTACTGAAATTGGATCAATTATAATACCACTAGTACTTTTTTTAACTTTTTTTACTTGTAAAGCTTGAGTTTCTACATCCATATTTTTATGAATAATCCCAATTCCACCAAGTCTAGCCATTGCAATAGCAGCTTCATATTCTGTTACCGTATCCATAGCAGCACTAACAAAAGGGATATTTAAAGAAATATTTTTAGTTAATTTTGTACCTAAACTTACCTCTTTTGGTAAAACCTCTGATTTTGCAGGTACTAATAGTACGTCTTCAAATGTTAATGCTCTTTTTCTTATTCTCATAATTTTATCCCTTCTTATTTTGTATAATTTACTGATTTTTCAAGGCTCATTGCCCCGTCAAATAATGTTTGTTCGTCAAATGCTTTTCCAATAAGTTGTAATCCTATTGGCATCCCATCTTTATCTTTAGCTACTGGTAGTGAAATAGCAGGAAGTCCGGCTAAGTTTACAGAAATTGTGTAGATATCACTTAGATACATCTCTAGTGAGCTTTTAAAACTTCCAAATTTTGGTGCAGTTGTAGGTGCTACGGGTGAGAGTATTAAATCAGCATCATTAAAAATCTCTTCAAAATCATCTTTGATTAGATGTCTTACTTTTTGTGCTTTTATATAATATGCATCATAATAACCAGAGCTTAATACAAACGACCCTAACATTATTCTTTTTTGTACCTCTTCACCGAAGCCTTCAGTTTTTGTTTTTAAATATGTTTCAGATAAATTTTTACCTTCTACTCTATTCCCATATCTAATACCATCATATCTACTTAAATTTGCACTCGCTTCTGCAGTTGCAACTACATAATAAGCTGAAACATGTTTTTTTGTATCCATCATATTTTTATGTATTATCGTATGTCCTGCAGCTTTTAATGCATCAACTGCTATTTCAAAACCTTTTTTGATTTCAGGGTCAGCTTCTTCTATAAAATTATCAATTACTGCGATTGTTAACTTTTTAGAATCATCTAGCAATGGAGAAACAGGAGTATATTCTCTATTTGAACTAGTTGAATCTTTTGGATCATAGCCACTTATAATATCATATAAAATAGCTGCATCTTCTACATTTTGTGTTATTGGACCACATTGATCAAGAGAAGAAGAATATGCTGCAATTCCATACCGAGAAACTCGTCCGTAAGTTGGTTTCATACCAACACAACCACAATATGCAGCAGGCTGTCTAATACTTCCTCCCGTATCAGTTCCAAGAGCAGCAACTGCTAAACCAGCAGCAACTGCAGCTGCACTTCCTCCAGAGCTTCCTCCTGGTACCTTTGTATTATCTACAGGATTTAACGTCTTTCCATAACAACTTGACTCAGTACTACTTCCCATTGCAAATTCATCCATATTTGTTCTACCAAACGGACTTAAACCTGCTTTTTCTAAGTTGTCTATTACTGTTGCATTGTATGGAGAGATATATCCTTTTAAGATATTACTACTACAAGTTAATGGAGTACCTATTACATTAATATTGTCTTTAATTGCAATTGGAATACCAGCAATAGTACTTTCAACCTTATTTGATGTTAATTGTTCTACATAAGCACCTAAAGATTTTTGTTCTTCTATTTTTGTAGCTATTTCGTCTCGTAACGATGAAATCTCATCATCGTTTAAGCTTAATGCTTCTTTTAAAGTTATCAAACTTACTCCTAAATTAATTGTAAAATATTGGCTATTATAGCTAATATTTACTAATAAGCTCTTTAATGATAAAATACGATTATGATTAAATTAATTTTTTTATTTTTTACTACAATGCTTCTGGGCAAATCAGATTTTAACAATTCTTTCATAACAAAATATGAGTATGGGAAAATGCTTTATGAAAATCCTAGAGGTATAAGTTGTGTAAAATGTCATGGTAAGGATGCACGAGGAAAAGAGATCACAACGTTTACCCATATAAGAAATAAAAAAAAATATACTTGTACAATCAAATCAGATGATATAACAGATATTACATACAAAAATTTTCTGCTCACATTAGATCCAAGACTTAAAAAACCTAAAAAAAAATTTGCGAAAAATGAAATCTGCAAAAAATTAACATACGGAAACAGTATGCCAACGTACTTCTTAACAAATGAAGAATTGAACTCGATTTATTTTTATCTCAAAAATAAAGATAAATATCAATAATTATTAATTATTTTATATATCCAATAGCTATATTTTATAGATAAACACCCATATTTAGGCACTTTATCGATTATTTACATTAAGTTATCACATAGTATAATCCTTAACAAATAAAAGTTACAGGAAGATTACAATGGAGATTTTAACAGTGAAAAAGTTAGAAAAAGAAGCAATGAAAAGTAGTGGTTTCGATTTTATCAGGTTAGGAATGGCGTTATTTTTTATGGTAGCTGTTTTAAGCTACAGTTTTTTAACTACGGGAGGAATCCCTAATAACTTATTTTTAGCAATTGCAGCACTTTTTGGTGCATACATGGCAATGAATATTGGAGCTAATGATGTTGCAAATAATGTAGGACCAGCTGTTGGATCAAAAGCACTTACTATGGGTGGTGCAATTGTAATTGCAGCAATTTTTGAAGCATCAGGAGCTTTAATAGCTGGTGGAGATGTTGTTAAAACAATCAAAAAAGGAATTATTGATATTTCAGCTTTTGGTGGCAATACAGATTCTTTTATATGGGCTATGATGGCAGCATTATTAGCGGCTGCATTGTGGTTAAATTTAGCAACTATGGCAAAAGCACCTGTTTCAACTACTCACTCAATTGTAGGTGGAGTTATGGGTGCAGGTATTGCTGCTGCTGGGTTTAGTATTGTTGCATGGGGTACGATGGGTAAAATTGCTGCATCTTGGATTATTTCACCTGTATTAGGTGGTGTTATTGCGGCAACATTCTTATACTCGATTAAAAAAACAATTGTTTTTAAAGAAGATAAAATTAAAGCTTCTATAAAATGGGTTCCTGTTTTCGTTGCTATTATGTCTTGGGCATTTGTAACTTACCTAACACTAAAAGGTTTAAAAAAGATTTGGCCTCATATAGTTGATATATTAATCTTTTTACCTCAAACTAAAAAACCATCTTTTATGGTTGCAGCTATCTTTGGTCTTGTGGTTGCAACTATAGTTTACTTTTACATGAAAAAGTCAGTTAATGCAAAAGCACTCAATCAAAAAAACACTAGAGATGGTGTAAATAAATTATTTACGATTCCTCTTATTTTTGCTGCAGCTCTATTAAGTTTTGCACATGGTGCAAATGATGTTGCAAATGCAATTGGACCTCTAGCTGCAATCAATGATGCAGTGATGACTGGTGGGATTTCATCAAAAGCAGGAATACCATTATGGGTTATGGGTGTAGGTGCACTAGGTATTGCACTAGGTTTAGCACTTTATGGACCGAAACTTATTAGAACTGTTGGTTCAGAAATTACAGAACTAGATCAAATGAGAGCCTTTAGTGTTGCAATGGCAGCTTCAATTACAGTAATTATTGCTTCTCAATTAGGGTTGCCAGTTTCATCAACACATATTGCTGTTGGGGGAATTTTCGGGGTAGGTTTTTTAAGAGAATATCTTGCTGAATCTGAGAAAAAAGATTATATTGCATTAGGACAAGAAGCTATTGAAGATGAAAAGAAAGTTCTTAAAGCTTTAACATCTGAACTAAAAACACTAGAATCTAAAGCTGAAAAAAAGAAAGAACACTACGAAAGAATTGTTACGCTATATCAAATGATTGATGTAGAAGAAAGTAAAATAAAAGAAGTAAAAAAAGATCTAAAAAATGCTCAAAAAGTAAAATACGTAAAAAGAGATGCGGTTAAAAAGATTATTGCTGCATGGATCATAACTGTACCAGCTGCAGCGGTATTATCGGCCGCAATTTATTTCATGATTAGAGGAATAGTTCTTTAAAGTTACAGTAAAATTTTTATACCTAAAATATATCAATATATGAAATATATTAAATACATTTTAGGTTATAATTTGGCAAGAAGGAAATGTTATGTCTAGAGAAATAAAACTAAATAAAGATACAATGATTGTATCTGAAACAGATGAAAAAGGTATCATAATCTATGCAAATGATGATTTTTGTAAAATGGCAGGATACACAAAAGAAGAGTTAATAGGACAGCCACACAATTTAGTAAGACATAATGATATGCCAAAAGTTGCATTTGAAGATTTATGGAAAACTATACAAAGTGGACAAATATGGAATGGTATCGTAAAAAATAAATCTAAAAACAATGACTACTATTGGGTAAATGCTACAGCATATGCTTCAATTGATAAAGATGGTAAAAAAAGATATATTTCAGTGAGAGTCAAACCAACTGACAAAGAAATTTCAAATGCAGATGCATTATATAAAACATTAAGATAAGAGTTAAAATGATACTAAATCCTACAAAAGATAAAAATTCAATACTAGAAAGTTTGCAACTTTTCAAATCATATATAACAGGTGATATCAATAATTTAAATGATTTAAAAGCTAACTGTTCAAATCAACACTTTAAAGAAATTGAAAATGAAATAATAGATATTGCAAAGTTATTAGAACAAGAAAATAAAAATTCTTTGACACTTTACGGAGAAATTATGCTTGCAAGTGAGAAACTTGCAGATGGATTTACAGATGATAAAATTAGTATCCATTCTCATGATCCAAAGTTAAACTATATTGCAAAAACTCTTAACAATACTTTTTCAAAACTCAATGATGTATTAAATGAACTTTCTATGAGACTTGATGAATATGCTAATTTAAACTACTTAAATAGTGTAAAAGAGTCGTCATTTAGAGGTGGACAATTAAAAGATATGATTATCGGAATTAATAGTCTAAGAGATAATATTATAGAAAACTTGACACATGCTCATAGAGAAAGTTTGGTTTTAGAACATGAATCACAAGTATTAAAAGAAAAATCGATCATGTTATTAGATTCAACACAAAAACAAGCAACTGCTATTGAAGAAACAGCGGCAGCTGTTGTAGAAATTTCTTCAAACATATCTGCTAATACAAAATCATCTCAAAAAATGCTTTCATTAGGAAATGATGTAAAAGAGTCATCGACAAAAGGTGAAAAACTTGCTAATGATACATTAAATTCAATGGATGATATTAATAACTCAACGCAAAAAGTATATGATGCAATTGGAGTTATATCTCAAATATCATTTCAAACAAATATTTTATCACTTAATGCTGCTGTAGAAGCTGCAACAGCAGGTGAAGCTGGAAAAGGTTTTGCAGTAGTTGCTCAAGAAGTAAGAAATCTTGCTTCAAGAAGTTCTGAAGCTGCCAAAGAGATTGGTGAACTTATGGATCAACTAAAACAAAAAGCAACAAATGGTAAAGTAGTAGCCAATAATATGAAAGATGATTATCAAGAACTAACTGAAAATATTACACAAACAGTTGAACTAATAGGTAATATTGTTCAATCAAGTAAAGAACAATCACAAGGTATAATACAAGTAGAAACTGCTCTAAATAGTATAGACCAATCAGTTCAAGAAAATGCCTCAATTTGTGATGATGTAAGAAAAGTCTCTGAGCAAGTTTATAATGTTGCAGAATTGATTTTGTCAACATCAAATGAGGCTCAATTCAAAGGAAAAGAAAATATTCACATTCGTCATGATTCTCTACATAGAGAAAATGGCGATCCAAGTATGAGAAAACATTAAGTATTAACTACAACTGCGATGGCAAAACCACCATCGTGAGTTATACTAAGTGATGTTTTTTTAATTTTAAACTTTTTTCTAATATTTTTTTTATATTTTAGTAAAGGTTGTCCCGTTTTACTTTTTGATATTTTAATATCAAAAAAACTACACTCCTTACCAATTCCAGTACCTATTGCTTTACTAGCAGCTTCTTTAGCTGCCCAAAATCCAGTTGCAGTAGAAGCACTCTTTACTAGTTTAATTTCTTTTTTTGTTAGGTATTTTTCTAGTGCTTTATCTCCAAATCGAGCAATCATTTTTTCAATTCTTGCAATAATAGCTATATCTATACCTATCATAAATTATGAATCCATTTTACCTATAGCACAAGAAACAAAACTTTTTGCTTTTACACCAACATTTTGCAATGCTGACAATTCATCAGTAGAAAGAGGATAACCCAGTCCTCTTAATTTTTCTTTTAACGCTTCAATTTGATCATCATTTATTTCTAATGTAATTTTTCTAGGTGTTACATCTAGATCAACTTCAACTTCACCAAAAATATCTTTTAATTTTGTCTTTAGTGTGTTTGCACAACCACCACATTTTACATTTTCTACTTCAAATGTTTGTATCATAATTAGTCCTTTTTAGTTAAATATCTTTCTAAAATAATTTTAGCTGCAATTGAATCTATCCGCCCATCTCTTTTATGTTTAATCTCACCCATTGTTAACTCTTTTGCCTCTAAAGAGCTTAAGTTTTCATTTTGAAATACTACCTCTCCTGTAAACTCTAATAAAGTAACAAAATGGTTCACTCTTTTAATCATATCTTCACTAGAAGCGGGATAACCAACGACAAGGATATCAATCTCCCACTCTTTTAAAAAGCTATCTACATCTCTACTTGCTTGATTTCTATTTTTTCGTAAAATGGCTTCTTGTGGATTAACAATTCCAGACATTAAAGAAACAGCACACCCAATTCTTTTTAAACCTATATCGATACTTGCATATTTTTTCTGCATATTTTAAAAACCTAATATCCCTTTTAATTTACTTTTTATTTTCTCTTTAGCTTTGCTTTTTATTTCATCTTTAATTACACTTTTTTGTGACTTTAGAATAATTTTTACCTTATCTTTTAATATACTATCTATGTTTGAATCAATTTTTAGTTTTGGACTATTTAAGGTTCCAGATATTTTTACATTTCCATTAATCCCTTGTGTCTGAATTAAAGAGTTATTTAAAAGTTTGATATATTTATTTGTTTCAGGAAATGAAATATCAGTTGTCAATACTTTAATCGACTGAAAACCAGAAATTTTATTCTTATTTACAATTTTTAAATCAATGATACTATTAACTTTCGTATTTCTAATATTTAAAGTCTTTTCTTCTATATCATTAAGACTAAAACCATTAACTTTTATATTTAAAGTATCTTCTTTCTTTTCTTTTGTTTCAATAAATGATCCATTTAATATAATATGATTTAGATCTTCTGTTTTAGTATCAATAGAAATAGTAAAAGGTTTTTTGTATAAAAATTGATTTGTTGTAAAATCCTTAAAAGTACCATTGATCAAGTTTTTATCTTTAACTATAGAAAATGTACCTTTTCTTATAAGTAGTGTTGGAAGATTTGAGTCTAATGTATAATATATAAATTTTCCATCAGCTCTATTTTTAACAACTTCTTTTTCTTTATTAAATAAAGGTTTTATTTGTTCATAATAACCTTTATATTTATCAAATTGTTTTTTAATATTTTTATCAAAATTTTTCTCAATTTTAATATTACTTAGATCTTGTAAAGCTAAAATATTTGCAGATTTTTTTTCCTTGCTTAATGAAGGTTCATTTTTAGAAGTTGTTTTAGAAGTTATTTGTTTAGATACGACACTAGTAGGGAAACTAATACCATCTATTTTAAGATTTTTAATTATTATCTTTTCAAATATTAGTTGTCCTAAATCAATATCTACAGTTATATTTTTGATATTTGTGTTATTCTTATTATCGTTTTTATCTTTTATCTCTAAATTTTGTAAAATTACTGATGAATTAAAAAAACTTGTCGATAAACTACCTATTTTAACTACCTTATCTGAGGATTTATTAATTGCAGTCTCAAGATTTGTTTTTATAATTCCATCAAGAAAAGATATAATAAATACACTTACAATCCCTATAAGAATAAAAAAAGTAGAAATACCAAGGATTCTAAATGTCTTTACCTCTTTGATATCTTCATTTTTAAAAAAGTCCAATTTATTCAAAATTGGTATATTTTTCAATTTAACAGCAATCACCATTCTATATTTAACAAGTATTATAGATGAAAATTTATAAATAAAGAAAAATAAAATAGTTGAAACAATGAAACTTCCCATTGTTATTGTGTTATTAAAATATGTCAAATGTAAAATAGGATCATTGAACCAAGAGGTAAATAAACTTTCTAAAGAATTTGATGTTAAAAGTGTTTTACCTATAGAGGCAAACAGTGGATCTAAAATTAATCCAATCATTCCAAAAAATGAAACAGATAGTAAAAATATTGATAAATGTATATTTAAAATAAAGACAATGAACAATACTACAATATTGTGTATAGAGAGAATTGGAGTAAATCCAACCAACATTCCAAGAGCTATTGCAAGTGAAATTTGCCAAGGTTTACCAGCATGATTCAGCGCATTCCAAATTTTTTTTAATGTAAACATTTTATTCCTTTTAGCTAATTAATTCATTTGCAACATCAAATTTATTTGCAGTCATTAAATGGATTTTGGGATGTATTGATTGTATAGATTTTAATAGCTCTGAACTTAACTGCATACCAACTTTATATTCCTCTTCTACACTAGTTTTTGAGGCCACGGCAAGTTGTTCAATCCAATCTTGCGGTACATAAATACCAGGAACATGTGATGATAAAAATTGAGCTGTACGAAGTCTTGTAATAGGAAAAATTCCAATAATTAGTTGTGATTTTTGTCTATCATCTTGAAATTCATTTTGTACATTTTCCATATAGCCAATAAGTTGTTTTGCATTTTCTAAATCATACACAGGCTGAGTAATGATTCCTCTTGTTTTATTAGAAACTTTTTTAAACATTCTTTTCTCTAAAGATTTCATATTTTTTGCATAAGAATTTACAACTGAAAAAGGATAAATCTCTTTAGGTTTTATTTTAAATGGTTTTCCTGCATAATCCATTCCATTATTAAATGAATTTACTATCTCCAAAAGCATTGTTGAATTAGATTCAAATACACCTTTAGCTCTTGGCTGATCACTCATCTGTGCAGGATCACCAGTTAGTGCTAATACTGCTCGAATATCAAAGTCATTACCACCAATTAAATCACTTTGTAATGCTATTTTATTTTTATCACGCATACTCATAGTTGTAATAACAGGTTTATTAAATTTTTGTTGTAATTTAACACTTGCAAACATTGCACCATATTTTAATTTTGCTAATGGATTATCTGTAGTACTAAAACCAGCAACTTTTTTATCTAAAGAATATTCTTCTATTTTATCCATAATATTATCCATTGTAGGCTCATGTGGAGGAGTCGTTTCCAATGTTAAATATTTATCTTCTTCTAATGTTTTTATAAGTGTTTCAAACATCTATGTTTAACCTTTATTAATAAATCAATTTCTAACGAAAGTATCGATATAATTGCCGATATTATAACACAAAAGGTATAAATAATGAAATTAGCAGTATTTGATTTTGACTCTACATTAATGGATGGAGAAACAATTGATTTCTTTGCAGCGGAGCTCGGACTAGAAAAAGAAGTAGCAGAAATAACAGATTTAGCAATGAATGGAAAATTAGATTTTTTTGAGAGTTTAATTACTAGAGTTGAACTATTAAAAGGTCTAGAATATAGTAAAGTTGTTGAAATTGGTAAAAACCTACCTCTAATGCCTGGTGCACTTGAGATTGTACCTGCACTACAAGCAAAAGGATATAAAGTTATCTGTTTTAGTGGTGGATTTAGAGTTGGAACATCTCCTGCAAAAGATATATTAGGGTTGGATGCTGATTTTTCAAATGTATTGCACCATAAAGATGGATTACTAACTGGTCTAGTTGGTGGAGATATGATGTTTGATTATAGTAAAGGTGATATGATAAAAAGACTTCAAAATATTTTAGGAGTTACAAAAGCTGATACTTTAGTTGTAGGTGATGGCGCTAATGATAGAAGTATGTTTGCCGAAGCTGATACTAGAATTGCCTTTTGTGCTAAAGATATTCTAAAAAAAGAAGCAAATATAATTATCGATACAAAAGATTTAACACAAATATTAAATCATATAAAATAAATTCATTATGAATTTATTTTATTAACTTAAAAGAACTATTCCCTACACGATATAATTTAACAGGGAAAATAATTTGGTTATTCTTCAATAATAGATCATCAAATATTTTGATATTTCCTTTAGTCAAATACTCTACACCAATTATTGTAGAATAATTAACCCAACTATACTTCAAGTTATTTCCGATTAACTTATTATATTCTTCCAACTCTGAAGGAATATTTCCTATTGAATTAGCAATAATTAATTTTTCTCTATCATGTTTTTGAGTAAGGGAAAAAAGTAAGGGTGTATAATTAAGTTGTGTTGACATTATTGAAGAGATTAATAGCTCTTGAGAATTTATTGCAGATAATAAAATCGAGCTTTTAACAATTGGTGTATTTAAAAGAACTGCACTATTATCAAGTTTAGAATTATTTTCAAGAAAAACATTATATCTACCATTATTATCATCAATCTTTTTCTGATATAAAATATTTTCATTTTTTAAGTATTTATGTAATGCTCTACCAATACCTGAATTACCATAAAACTCTACAAGTGGTTTTCTATTTGAATATTCAATCAGTTTTTTAAACTGATCTTTATAACTAATTGCTCCAAATGTTAAATTTAAGCTTTCAAGTTTTTCTATATCTTCTATATCATATTTATTTATCAGTGGTAAGTAAAAACTAATTTGGTCTATTCCATCTATTTCATTTAAATGTACTAAATCTTCTTTAGTAATCATCGCAATTACTTTCGTAACTTTATCTTTTTTTATTTGCTCTATGACATTTAAAATATTTTTTTTATTTTGAACAACAATATCATAAACATTTAACTTAAAATCTGTACCTTTATTTATTAAATAAGTATTAATACTATTTGTAGCCTCCAAAGCATATTTGCCAATTGTATAGGAAGGAAATACTATTGATATAGTATTAGATGTTCCATTATATTTTAAAGAATCACTTTGTTTATTTTCAGGTATATAATCATTTTTAATATAAGATGAGGAGTCATTTATTTGAGGATTAAATTTTTGAACACTATACTTTGTTGTAGTACATCCAGTAAATATAAATATGGCTAATAACATTTGTAATATAAATTTCATTTTTTTTCCAGTATATTTTTAATTTTTTCTAAGTCTTTATCCATCTTCTCTTTATATGAAGGATTTTTATTAATAAAATCTATATTAAGCAAAGGGATAACTTTTATATCATTATAGATAAACAGATTTCCTGATATATCAGTGATATTATCATCATTATTCATTAAGTATCTAAATGCATTTCCAAATGTAATAATAATTTTTGGTTTTAATAAAACAATTTGTTGTTCTAAGTATGGTATGCACTTCTTTATTTCTTCATCTAGATTATCGTTTAATTTTTTTACATTACATTTTAATATATTTGTCATGTATATATCATTAATATTTATCTTTAATCTTTCTTCTATCATATTTTTCAAGTCAAGGTACTCTTTTTGACTTTCTTTATTCAGATAAGTATGAATAATAAATATTTCACTTTTATTGTTCCCTTGACTAAATTCACATGATATTTTCGACTTAGATAACTCACATAATGAACAATTAGACACATAATCAAATAGTCCCACAATATCTATTGGTAACTTATGTCGTTTATTATAATACTGACTTAAATCAATCTGCTTAACGTGCTCGATACCCAGCATTTTTTTAGTATTTAATAGATGTAATAATTCTTGCTTTGTTTGATAATTAATCTTCATTATATGAATTATACAAAATTTAGCCTTTTACGAACTTTTGTTCCAATAATTGGAACATTAATTCATTTTATATTGACATTTGTTCCATATAATTGTACAATTCTCAGATAATTTACAACAAGGATAATAATGACAGCACCACAAGTAAAAACAACACCTAGTTTAAGAAAAATGGAAAGCGATTTAGAAGTTAACAAAACTACATTGCATAATTGGAAACAGAATAGACCAAAATTATATGAGTTTATAAT
>Ga0193958_1000111_pt1 | contig 37291 bp, 38 predicted proteins | sample FB_1_MG_FD_140320 | JGI IMG/M metagenome (GOLD analysis project Ga0193958, IMG submission 140320) | Microbial mat bacterial communities from the Broadkill River, Lewes, Delaware, United States - FB_1_MG | ecosystem: Environmental > Aquatic > Freshwater > River > Microbial mats | place: USA... | reverse complement strand
GTCAGCTGCTGGTAACTCATGGTAAAAGTGCTTTGATTTTGGCGATGAGAAGCTTACCACTACCCGCAGCTGGCTACCTCGCCGTTTTAACTATCAGTGTTGCACTTGCTATTTGAATCCGCGCTTTAACTTCATCTATATCTTTGTTTTTATTTGTTTTTCTGTGATACTCCTTCATTGCTTCCCTGGTTTTACTAGAGTGATTTACTTTTTCTATGGAGAGAATTTCCTTATCTACAACTGAGATTTCATTATTCAAATGATTCAGTTTTCTACTCAGTAATTGTTGATTAATTAATCTACAATACTGAGAAATCAGCGTATGTAAAATTGGAAGTAAGTCATCTATTTCGGTGTTTTCTTTAGTAATGAGATTCGCAATCTCATTACCAATATGCTTAACTAATTCATGGTTTGATTTTTTTTCTGAAAACTTATCGGTAGCTTCAAGCACTATTTGATCGAGATCCCAAATTAAATCAAGCTGCCATAGACTATCTGTGGACTGAACCCTATTTTGAAGAAATGCTCTCAAATCTTTCATGTGGTATAGGTATTCCATATTGCACCTTCACAACAACCTTAAGTAAAAGCCGCGCCACTTGGTAAGGTGTCCAGCTTGTCCCCCGTCGGGTAAGGCGCGGTGAACTCTATTATGCCTGATTGCGCTTTATGGGTATTACATCGGCACCCGTTCGCAAACCGTCAAGATAATCCGCGTAATACTGCATCATGGCCCGGCGCTCTGGGAGATTCTCACTCCGATCATAAGCGCGCCTGACATCATTGCCGACTACATGGGCAAGCTGCCTTTCTATTAAGTCTGAAGAATAACCAAGCTCATAAAGCATTGTTGATGCCATCGCCCGAAAGCCGTGTGCGGTCATTTGGGTGTTGTCATAGCCTAGCCGCCTGATTGCCTGCCTTACCGTGTTGTCACTCATTGGTCGGCTTTTTGAACGCACACCCGGAAACACAAAACTGTATTGACCTGTAAGCGGCTGAAGGTCATGCAATAACTCTACGGCTTGCCGTGATAGTGGCACCACATGGGCAGAGCGTGTTTTAACTTTCTCAGGCGGTATTAGCCAGCGTGATTCTTGAAAGTCAATTTCGCCCCACTCCATGCGCCGAAGTTCGCCGGGTCTGGTGAATGTATAGGCTGATAGTTTTAATGCCACTTGTACGGTGTAATCACCCTTATACGCCCAACAACCACGCAAGAAAGCAGCGACTTGTTGCGGCTCTGTAATCGCTGCAAAGTGCTTTTGCTTTACAGGTGGCAATGCGCCCTTTAAGTCTGCGGTCTGATCTCGTTTGGCCCTACCAGTAGCAACCGCAAATCTAAACGCCTGCCCTATTACCTGCTTTACTCTGTGGGCCGTCTCAACGGCTCCCCTACTTTCAACACGCTTTAAGCATTGCAATATGTCCGGCGGTTCAATTTGGGATATTGGCACCGATCCAAGCCACGGGAATACATCATTTTCTAATCTGGCTAATACGCGGGTTTTGTGGCTGTCGCTCCAGTTCGCTGAATAGCTAACAAACCATTCACGCGCTACAGATTCAAAACTGTCTTGTGCTAATTGTTGCTTCACTGCTTTTAGGTGCTGCTTATGGGCTGAAGGGTCTACGCCTTTGGTAAGCTGCTCCCGTGCTTCGTCGTGAACAGTCCGGGCATGTTTCAGGCTCATCTCAGGATAAGCGCCAATAGAAAGCGTTTTTTCTTTTCCCAGTACCCGGTATTTATAGCGCCATAGCTTCGACACACTACCGCTGGACTCCCTCACCAGTAGATACAGGCCGCCACCATCACCATACTTTTTTGGTTTACCGTCTGGTTGCGGCTTTGCTGCCTGAATCGCTTTATCTGTAAGGTTTCGCTTCATTTGGGGGTATCTCCACTCTGAAAGATTTAATGCCCCCCAATTTATACCCCCATTGGGGGTAGCTTTCAATGAACCAACTTAGATTACTATAGACGAAAAAAAACCCTCAGAGCGTTATGCTGTAAGGGTTTTTAGACTTTCTTGTACCAGTTTGGACAGTGTATTGGTGGAGACGGCGGGAATCGAACCCGCGTCCGCAAATCCGCTGCCTGAAGGCGCTACATGCTTAGATCCGTCATTAATTTAGCAAACTCAGTCTCGACGGGCAGAGAAAGAATCCGCGATTTCAGTTAGGTTTTAACGCTTTGGCCCTGAACAGTCCGCCACGCGATACCGCATAAATGATTCCCGTTCAGCACCTGCGGGCGAACACTGGCGGGAATTTAGCAGGCTGTTAAGCCGCTAAAGCGTAGTTGTTATCGTTAGCAACTAATAGTTTACAGCTGGGATTTAAGTGGTCACTGCATCCACTGCATGCTCCCCAGGTTTTGTAATCCACGTCGAAGCCAGGTCGTCCCCAAGATTACACGCTGGTGAATGACGCAGTGTACTGCATCCCGAAGGAGCTGTATAGCACTGCGTACATCTATTACCAACTCTCTTTATGGCTGAGAAAACTTAGCACGGTAGCGAGTTGGTGAAAGGCCTAACAAACGAGTGAAGTGATGACGCAAGTTCATACCAGTTTGGAAACCAGTTGAAGACGCAATCTCTTCTACGCTGTAGTTAGTTGTCTCAAGGAAGTCTTGAGCCAAGTTAATACGTTGATGGATCAGCCACTCTTTAGGGCTCTTACCGACTGTAGAACGGAACTGACGGTCAAAGCTACGACGTGACAAGCAAGCCTGCTCTGCCATTTCAGTAACATTCAATGGCTTATCCAGATTCTCAAGTACCCAGTTAATAGTCTCGTGCAGACGACCGTGCTGCTGGCGTAAAGTACGCTCAACAAACTGAGACTGTGTTCCGTCACGGTGTGAAGAAACAACCAAATCTTTAGCAACCACATTAGTGCGGTGAGCACCGTAGTCTTGTCTGATCATGTGCAGACCTAAATCGATTGCTCCAGAGTGACCTGAAGATGTATGCATGCGGTCTTCACCGGTATACAGCACGTTATCGATAAAGTTAACTTTAGGGAACATGTCGGTAAATGACTTAGCATGTGCCCAATGAGTCGTTGCACGCTTGCCATCCAGCAAACCAGTTGATGCCAGAGCAAATGCTCCCAGACCTAGTGCTACGATTCGACCACCACGCTGATGCATCTCAAGGATCGCATCAATCACGTGCTCAGGTGGCTTAACATCTGTGCCACTCCAGCCCGGAATAACTAACATGTCATAGCCAGTCAAATCATCAACCTTGCCATCAACCTGAACGGTGATGCCACAAGCTGCTTTTATAGGTCCTTCTTGAACGCTTAGGATATCAGCTTGATACCATGCTTCCAGTTCAGGGCGAGGCGTTACGAACAACTCCACTGCACAACCAAACTCAAATGCATCCAAATTTTCGTACGCTAAAATTGCCACTTTGGGCGATGATGTAAATTTATTCATAAGTGTATTTCTTCTTCAGTATGATCGGACCCCTATCGATGAAGCAGATACGGTACGAGCTGTGTGTCTTGCAATCTGCTGTGGCAGATTGTTAATGTTTTTTTGCTGAAGTTACAATAGCCTGACTGAACGCGAACTTAATAAATCAGGATTCTGGCTTATTAACCGCTAGCTAACGAAATTGTAACCTTCATTGTGCCCTTTTCGCCTATTGTGTATCAGTCTTATTTTCAAGTACACGATTTAATATAACATAAAAAACGAGATTGAAAACATTAACTATAAGCGACCTTCGTCTGTGATTAAGTCAGGATAGCTTTAAATGCCTGTGAATATCAAACCCTCACTGCTTTATAAGTAAGCATCGACATAATCATAAAGGCTCGCATAATACTGTTTTGTAACAGTATTACCAGACAAATTTAATTACTATACGTACACTTAAACGCTAGTGGTTAATTATTATCCTTATCTAGTCAAATCACTCGCCAGACACTGCATAACTTTTAAATAAACTCAACATTCTTCTTGCAAATAGCGTACAATTATCGCCTTAACATATCAGCGAAACCCGAATGTCAGAGCAAAACACAGCCCCTTTTTCAGAACTTGGCCTCTCAGACGCCGTTCTCGAAGCGATTGATTACGAATATCCTTCACCAATCCAAGCACAAAGTATTCCTCCATTACTGGAAGGTCGTGACCTGCTAGGTCAGGCACAGACCGGTACCGGAAAAACTGCCGCTTTCTCATTACCACTGCTATCTCGTATCGACTTAAGCAAGAACAAACCACAGGTTTTAGTGCTTACTCCGACGCGTGAGCTTGCGATTCAAGTCGCTGAAGCAATGCAGTCATACGCCAAAAAATTACCTGGTTTCCATGTATTACCTATATATGGTGGCCAAAGCATCGGCATCCAATTAAAACAACTGAAGCGCAATGTGCACGTTGTTGTTGGAACGCCGGGCCGCGTGATTGATCATATCAAACGCGGCACTCTAAAATTGGACGAGCTACAAACCGTTGTTATGGACGAAGCTGACGAAATGCTTCGCATGGGTTTTGTAGACGACGTTGAAACGATTCTTCAAGAAACGCCTGAGCAAAAGCAAGTGGTACTGTTCTCAGCCACTATGCCGCCAGCCATTAAAAAGCTGACGCAGCGCTACCTGAAAAATCCGGTTGATATTCGCATCAAGAATACAACAGCCACTGTAGCAAAGATTCGTCAACGCTACTGGCAGGGTAAAACCATTCACAAGCTGGATGCGTTGACCCGTATTTTTGAAGCGGAGCCATTTGACGGCATCATTATATTCGTACGTACTAAGTCGATGACGCATGAGCTTTCAGAGAAACTGGAAGCCCGTGGTTACGCGACGACTGCACTTAATGGTGACATTAAGCAGGAAATGCGTGAGAAGACTGTTGAGCAATTCCGTCGTGGTAAAATCGACATCATGATTGCAACTGACGTTGTTGCGCGTGGTTTAGACGTTGAGCGTATTAGTCACGTTATCAACTACGACATGCCACATGATACAGAGTCTTACGTTCACCGTATTGGTCGTACAGGCCGTGCCGGACGTGAAGGGACTGCGATTCTGTTCATTCCACCTCGTGGCCAGCGTATGCTGGAAAGCATTGAGCGCGCGACCGGACAGAAAATTACGCCGTTTGAATTGCCATCTGCTGAGTCAATCAGTCAGAGCCGCATCAGCCGCTTTAAGCAAGAAATCCAATCTATTGCTCTGCAACAAGATTTGGACTTCATGGAAAAAGTGGTTACAGACTTTGCGAATGAAGGCGACCTCAGCCTTGAGCAAATCGCTGCGAGCTTGGCCTGGTTAGCACAAAAAGATCGTCCATTATCTGCAGACCTGTTTGATATTCCAACGCATAGCGACAACCGTCGTGAGCGCGAAACAGGCCGCGATAAAGACAGAGGTCGCGATAGCCGTGATAACCGTCGTGGTAATGATCAGGAGCGCCCTCCTCGCCGTGAACGCCCAGCGCGCGATGATGCTGAACGTAAGCCACGTACTCCACGTCGTGAGCCTGTCAGCAGCGAAGAGTTGCCAGATATGGTGACTTACCGTCTTGATGTTGGTCGTGATCACGGTGTTGAAGCCAAGCATATCGTTGGCGCAATCGCTAACGAAGCCGGTGTAGACAGTGCTTTTATCCGCAATCTGCGCATTGAAGGCGATCACAGCACGGTTGAGTTGCCAGATGGCATGCCAAAGCCTATTCAGAAGCATCTGTATAAGGTTTGGATTCAAGGTCATCAGATCAATTTGCGCCAAGATGGCTCAACAGGTGGTGAAAGCAAAAGTGCTCCAGCAGCACCTCGCAAGCCACGTGATGAAGCAAAACTAGGTGGTGACGATAAACCTCGCCGTAAAGTTAAAAAGAAGTAAGTAACACCTTTAAGTCCGGCAGCGAATCGTTGCCGGACTTAAAATACGGTATTCAATCAGTTTAAGGTGCCTGACAAATCAACGTCGCCCGACGTGGAGCAGGATAACCCTCAATCGTTTTGCTGTGATCGTCCTGATCCAGAAAGCTTTCCAACGACTCAAACGTCATCCAGTCGGTCGCACGCTGCTCATCTAATGATGTGACACATTCATCAACCACTCTGCAGTTGATAAAACCAACCCGCTCAAGCAGTCTAATCAGAAACCCAGTCGAACTAATAAACCAGACATTGCGCATTTTTGCATAGCGATCTTCTGGCACCAATACACTCTGCTCATCACCTTCAATCACCAAGGTTTCCAGAATCAGTTCACCGCCTGGACGCAAGAAACTGCGAAGCTCCTGCAAATGGGTAACCGGTGAAGCACGGTGATATAAAACCCCCATCGAAAATACCGTATCAAAACCAATACCACGATATTCACGGGTAAATGCGGGCAGCTGCTCACATTTCATCGGCAATAAATGCACCGGTAAGTCTTCACCCGCATATTGCTTGATGGCTCTAAATTGCGCGACAAAGAACTGGCTTGGGTCAGCGCCGAGAACCAGCTCCGCCCCCTCACCTAGCATGCGCCACATGTGATAACCATTACCACAGCCCACATCCAGCACACTACGGCCCGCCAGTGGCGCAATGTGAGAACGAATTCGCTGCCATTTAAAGTCAGAGCGCCATTCAGTATTTACATGAATACCGAAGATCTCATACGGCCCTTTGCGCCAAGGGATAATGGTACGCAGCTGTTGCTCCAATAAATCCCGAGACTCATCATCCAGATCTTCAGGGCGACCAATTCGCACACGATCAGCATTCAGGTCGTTATCGGTAGGAACAACTTTGGGCATGGCATCCAGCAAGCGAATCCACTCTTCCAGAAAGCCATGCGTTTTTTCCTGAAAAACGGCCTCTAGCTGAGCTGGTAAACGCTCCAGCCAAGGCTCAAAGCGCGTATCGGTCAGGTCGCGGTAAAGCGTGTCAAAATTAAACATAATAGTAATATCTGACTCAGCTTTCAGCGGTTGTTAAACCGGGCCATACAAAGTCCGCAGGAATGCGCTCATATTGAATCGCTTCCCCAGTGCGCTTGCCGGCCTCATCACACATAAAGTAGAGATAAGGGCCAATCGCCGCAGCTGGTAATGCCGTACTATCGGTCGCTTCACCTGGGAAATTCATCTTGCGCATTTGGGTGCGTAATGGGCCAGTATCGATGGTATTAACGCGCACAAAGCGGTCATCATTCTCGTACTCATCCGCCACGATCGACATCATCGCTGCCATGCCCGCTTTGGCAATACCAAAAGCGCCGGCATAAGCCTTATTCGCCTGATGGGCAGAGTGAATAATCGAGCCATGGCCTTTTGCCCGTAGCATGGGCATACAAGCTTGAATAATCAGGTAGTTAGCATTCAGGTCAACCGTCATAACCTTCTGCCACATCTCAAGCTCAACCTGTTCAAATGGCACAAAACCCGGCAGCCATGCCGCATTGAGCACTAAGCCATCCAAGCCGCCTAACTGCTCTTCGAGAATGCGCGACATTTCCAGATAGTCGTGTACCGTAGCACCGGCCATATCCAACGGATAAATTGCTGGCTCAGGATTACCCGCCGCAACGATTTCGTCGTAAACCAACTCCAGCGCTTCGATGGTTTTATCCAATAGCACCACGGTCGCACCAAACTGCGCATAGGCTTTGGCAATGACTTTACCTAAGCCATCCGCCGCGCCAGTCACCAGAATCACCCGCCCGTCTAACGCGCCGGCAGGTGGAATAAAGTTTAAAAGTGCTTCAGCCATGATGGGTCCTGTTTCGTTTATTCTTCATCTTGATAATAATAGTCGTACGCGCGCTGCATTTCTGTCGTGAAACGCCATGCATCGGAGTACGAAAGGCCGCTATTTTCAGGGATAATCACCTTAACGTACAGGGATTTACCGTATTCATCCTTTAGTCTAGCTAATTGCTCAGACATTTGCGCGCGTGTGGTGACCTTAAATTCACCATTCTCAGTTTCGCGAATCCGGTATACATCTCTGCCACCCGATTTACTAAACCAAACCGACACCACTTGCTTGCCAACACTAGAGCGTGCAGGACGCAGTAATTTCTTGTATTTAGCATCCAGCTCATCGTACTCGTCTTTCAGGCTTTGCACGCGCTCATCTTCTGAACTGCTCAACGCCGTTAAGCGCTCGATTTCAGTTTTTAATTCGCTGATTTGTGATTCGCTTAAGGCCTTGCTTTCATCCAGAGAATCTTGAGAACTTTGAAGTTGAGCTTCCAGCGCAGAAACCGCAGTGGTTTTCTCTAGCTCCATCGCATCCAGACTGGCTTGCAGACTTTGTAAACGGCGCTCTAATTCAGTCACCGAAGTCTCTTTCGACTGCTGGCTTTCCGCTAAATTAGCTTGCAAGGCTTTAAGCTGTAGCTCCAACTCTGCCAGCGAGGTTTCTTTATCCTGCTTGCTCGCTAGCAATGCTGCCTCGGAAACTTCAAGGCGACGGCGTAATTCTGCAATGGTCACCGCACTGCTCTTATCCGCTTGATTTACTTCAGCCAGCTCGCCCTGCACGCGCTTTAACTCTTCCTGCAAGCGAACCACTTGTGACTGACTGGTTTCTTGAATATTTTGCAATGCGCTCAAAGCTTCAGCGCGCATTCCTGCAGTTGCCAGCTGCTTATCACGATCAGCCGCTAAATCACTTAACTGCTGCTGCAATAGTGCAATGCGCTTCTCTGAGGCATCTTGGGTGATTTGCAAAGCAGATAGCGCCTGCGTGCTCTGCTTGAGTGCTGCTTCCTGCTGCTCGGTGCTAGCTTGTAAGGTAGTCACTTGCTGCTCGCGCTGTTCCAGTAAGGCCTCACGCTGCTCAGTAGCTGCCAAACTTGTCGCTAAAGCTGCTTCAATTTCTTTAATCTTCGCCTGAATACGCGCCAACTCTAACTGTAAGTCCTGATTGATTTCCTGCTTCTCACTGGCAATCTTATTCGATTCAGCCAAGCGCTGTTCGAGCAGTAATAACTGATCTTCCAGCGTGTGGTTTTTGGCTTCTTTATCCAGCGCCGTTTCAGCCGCCAGACGCTGCGCATTCATACTGTTCTTAAGGTCGGTTACCAGCTTCCAGTTATTGGTAATCGCCATTACCGTCACCAACAAAAACACCATGGTGATAACCATCATAATGTCAGTAAATGAAGGCCAGAAACTGTCATCCCCATGATCGCGCTCGGGGAAGCTATGATAATCGGGAAAGCCGCCACTCATCGCTTAGTGTCCGTTTGGCCCGGAACAGCAATGCGGTCACTTTCGGAGGTAGTAATACCGCCACTAGCTGTGGGTGGCGAGGATGCACTCTTCGGTAAGCGGAAGCCTTCACGCAGCAAATCCTTAAGCTCTTGTAAGCTGGCTTCGCTAATCCCATCACCTTTAGTTTGGCGCTGCACGGTGGCGCTTAACTGATCCGCAACTGCAGTAAAACTTTGCTGCGCTTCCTGCAAGCGGTCAGCTGACTTATTCAAAGTCATGGTCAATTCAGCAACCTGACGAATCAGCGACTCTTCACTGTGAGTAATGGATGGCATCAGATACGTTGAGGTCATGGTCTCAATGCCATTTAACAACTGAGCGCGCGCATTATTTAATCGCAGATAAAAATAAGCATATAGCACGAAGCAAACAATCGCCGTCATCGTTGTGCTTAGCGCCGATGACATGCCACCAATAATCATACCCATTTTGCTGGCACCTTCTGGCGAATCAAGTAAGCTGGAGGCTCCAATCAGTGCGATCGACAGGGATACCACCGTTCCAAACACCCCAAGCAAAATCAGAATACTGTTAATAAAGCGCACCAAGGTAAACCGGCTCTGCTCCGAAGTACTCAAGCTAGAAGCCAATGCACCATGATTAACCGGCGCATTACGTCGCCCCATATTCATTACATAATGATAGCGAGTGACCGCCAAGGCATCATCCGGCAAGCGTCCGGTTGGATCAGTGACACCGTCAGTAATGCCATCTACCAAGCGCTCCAGCACATTGTGCTCACGGCTGTAAGACAGCAATAAAGAGATCATGCGGAACATACCCAGCAGGAATAAGACGATAATCACGCCATTGAGCATCCAGCCGACCGGATTAATTTCTCCGGATAGGTATAAATTGGCAATATTATCTTTTTGCCAGAACAAGGCCGCCGCGAGTAGTAGCATCAGTAATGCCACTTGAAATAAGGTCGACCGAGCGGTGTTGGTACTAATATTCACGTATTACTCTCCGTTAATTGGCGCGGTGGCTGTCTGACTCGTTGGCTTCAATCAGCCAATCGAGAATTTCCTGAGCCTCTTCGATCACACCATTGGCTCCCCACAATTCAGGGCGCTCTTCTTCGTCAATATAACCATAACTGGCCAACAAGGTTGTCATACCGGCCCGATTACCGGCCTCAATATCACGCTCAGCATCACCCACATAAATGCATTCAGTGGCCAATACATTACAGGCACTGGCAGCATAAAATAAGGGTTCGGGGTGAGGTTTACGATTTGGTAATGAGTCGCCGCTGACAATCGTCTTACTGCGATCATGCAAGTTGAGCAGCTTTAATAATGGAACCGTTAAAAAGGCTGGCTTATTGGTCACGATGCCCCAGGCAATCCCTTGGGCTTCCAGAAATGTCAGCGTTTCTTCCATTCCCTGAAATAATCGTGTATCCACACACAGGTTTTGCTCGTATAGATCTAAGTAACGTTGCTGCCTACGCTTAAAATCTGCTGCAGACTGATCAGCACCAAAGCCCAACGTCACCAACGCGCCACTGCCGTGTGAGACCTGCCGACGCGCCATTTCGTGATCGACCGCTGGTAAGCCTTCTTCTTGCATCAGCAAGTCTAGGGCACCTACCATATCCGGTGCGGTATCCAATAATGTGCCATCAAGGTCAAACAGTACAGCACGGGTTGAGTATAAGGAACTTGTTGGCATTTTTTATATCTTTTAAGTGGTTGAAAACAAAACTTCTACCGCATCATAAATGAGGAACTATCTCGTGAAACTGTTTTTTTTGGCAAAAACACTATTCTTAACAATGCTTGTCAGCTTTATGCTGACCGGTACGGCATCCGCCTTTACGGAGTTTGACGGTACTCAAACCACCATCGAAAAACAAGTCGGAAAGGGAAAATGGACACTTGTTGAGGTTTGGGCCTCTGATTGTCATGCTTGCCGCATGCACATGCCAGAAATGGTCGAGTTTGATGGCAAGATGGAAAATCTTGAGATCGTCGGTATTGCACTAGACGGCCAACCGGGCAAGAAAAACGCAAAGTCGATGATTGATGAATACAAAATGGGCTTCAAAAACATCATCAGCAACCCAATCGAGTTTAATGCCTGGATGGAATTAAATGCAGAAGAGTCATTAATCGGAACACCAACGTTCCTGATTTTTAACCCTAAAGGCGAGCTAGTCGCAGCACAGCCTGGAATCATTCCAGTGGCATCCGTTGAAAAATTCATTAAGTCTAAAAGCTAATTATTAGACTTATTCACTCCCTGCATCCCGACATGCGGGGAGTGTTTGTCTGAATTACTGCAAGGTATCCATCAGATCGATCATAAACTCGGTATCTTCCTGAGTTTGTTGTTTCCAACCGTCTAATCCCATGCTTTGCAGTACACCTGCTCCTTTTTCCAATTCTGTCATTGTGACCAACAAGTCTTGCAGACGATCGTGATGATCTTTGAATCGCGGGCCAGCTAATAGCACATGCGTGACCACATGAATTTCACTGGTCAGTAATACTCGTAGCTGCCCTTTCACAAAGTCAGATAAATTGTGATACGCCTCTTTTAAGAAAAACCCTACATCGGCCTTCTCCTGAAATAGCGCCTTGGCAACCAACACATAATTATCCACCAACTGTACATCAGTATTGCTGCTGGTTAAATTCGCTGACTCGATCATCATCATGCCAATTAAATTAACATCCGGATCATCCGTCCGTGAAATGCGTAAACCCGCTGCCAACTCATCAATGGATTGAACGGCTGATTGCTTAGGCACAGCCAACACGACTTCATCTGGCTTATTGAGCGGCGCAGCAATTGCGGTAAAGCCTTTCTCACGCACCAGCATAGCCGCATCAAAAGGATTAGCATAAATCAGGTCAATTTCATCGCGCAGAATGGCTTCACGCTGGCTAGCAAAGTCATTATACAGCTCGACATGGATGGCCTCACCCAACTGCTTTTGCAGCCAGGTATTAAAGATGTACCAGCCAGCAATGTAGTCCGGCATAAAGTCAGGGCTAACCGTTAAGGTATAAGGTTTCATGCGGACTCCTGCGCGATCATTTGGCGGTATTGCTCGATGCATTCGTCAATGCGTTGGCGGGAAGGTTTGCGACGCACTGAGGTATATCCCACCACCTGTCCATCTCGTACATTAGCCACAACCGTTGCCAGCACCCAATAATACGCGCCATCTTTACGCAGGTTTTTTACGTAGCCTGTCCACTTTTCACCACGCGCCAGCGTATCCCACAAATCCTTAAAGGCGGCTTTTGGCATATCCGGATGCCGAAGAATTTGATGGGGTTGGCCAATCAGTTCAGCCTCACTAAAACCCGACATCTCAACAAATGACTGATTGCCATGCGTCAAAATACCTTGGGGGTCCGTTCTTGAAACAATTAATTTGCCTTCGGGGAAAGGCACTTCACGATCACTCACCAGCACTTGCCGCTCAGTCCCATCATAATAAGTCAGGGTCTGCGACACGCAGCCAGGAACCACATCATCCAGATGCATATCCTGCATAGCTCACCTCGGTTGTATTGAATCCATTCACTTGGTGGCCTAATTATAGCGCTAGAGGGTCACTTGATTTCGTTGATAATTTGCACAATGAGGATTTAAGTTAACCCGCATTCCCGTGTGAAGATTGTTGCAGGATGGCCTCTGACACAACGCCTGTGGTATGTTTGCAAGCCTGACATCGATCTGAAATTTAAACACAAGGACATCACATCCCATGAGCCAAACTGTTATTAAAGCAGTCCTATTTGATATGGACGGACTTCTGCTGGAAACCGAGAGCATTTATACGGAAGTCACGCAGATGATTGTCGGGCGCTATGGCAAGGTGTTTGACTGGTCGGTGAAGTCCCACATGATTGGCCGCGACTCGCACGATGCGGCCACTTACTTGGTGAAAGCCTTAGACCTGCCCTTCACGCCAGAGTATTACTTAGAAGAGCGTAATGATCTGCTGGATGAGCGATTTGCCTTTGCTAAAGCCAAGCCTGGCGCACGTGAGTTAATTGAAAAACTCTCTGATATGAATTTCCCAATTGCGGTGGCTACCAGCTCTAAAGAACATCACTTTAATATCAAAACCAGCCAGCATCAGGATTGGTTTACGCTATTTGATACGGTAGTCACTAGCGATCATGAGAATGTGAAACGTGCAAAACCTGCGCCGGATATTTTCCTAACGGCGGCAGCTCAGCTAGGTGTTGCGCCAGAGAATTGTTTGGTATTTGAAGATGCGCCGTCGGGTGTGGCAGCGGCTAAAGCAGCGGGCATGAGCGTGATTGCGGTACCTGACCCAAATATGAGCCATGATGCGTTTGCCGATGCGAGTGAGATTATTGATTCGTTGGAATTGCTTGATCTGGAAAAATGGGGATTGAAAGCGCAATAAATATGTATTGAGGTGCTGGCGATAAACAACCGTCAGCGCTTTTATTTGAAAGGGCTTACAGCTTCTTCAAATAATCCACGCCACCCAGCTTATCCATATGCTTCAAAATCCAAGCGTGGCGCTTTTGCAGCGTCTCGCTTGGCTCATTAGCATTTGATTTAGCGGGTGTTGGCAATACGGCCGCTAACATCGCACATTCCTCACGCGTCAGCTCCATTGGCTCTTTGTCAAACAATAATTTGCTCGATGCCTTCACCCCAAACGTTACATCCGCAAACTGCGCCACATTCAAATACACTTCAAGAATCCGCTGCTTAGACCACACCAATTCCATCGACACACTCAGCACAATTTCGACCATTTTGCGGACATAGCTGCGGCCATTCCACAGGAATAAGTTCTTTGCCAACTGCTGGGTAATGGTACTTGCGCCGCGCACTGCCTTGCCTGCACGCCAATCGTCATAGACATTGCGCAACTCAATGGTATCGATTCCCCAATGTGTGGGGAAGCGCTGGTCCTCGGCCGTCAGCACAGCCAACGCCAATTCAGGCGGGATATTGTCCCAATCCGTCCACTCAAAATTAGCCGCTTTATAAATAGCGGGCTCAGCGGCATGCAGCGCGTTTTGATGATAAATAAAAGCGGAAGTCGGAACAGGAACCCATCGAAATACCAGCAGTACCGATAGAAAGAGCAGAACAATGCCCAGCATTACCCAGAGTAAAACCCTAAGCCCTCGCATCATTCTTTTTGTTATTGGCTTCATGTGCCTATAATGCAGGAATCCCGCCTATTCGAGCAATACTTTTTAACCATGCAGATTAAAATTCACAGCAATATCAATCAGATTTCCGCCACTGAGTGGAATGATTTGGTTGAGGATAATAATCCATTTATGCGCCATGAGTTTTTGGCAGCCCTTGAGAATCATGGCTGTGTCGGGCCCGAGTACGGTTGGATTCCTCGCCATATTGGCGTCTATGAGTCTGATAAACTATGCGCCGCTCTGCCGCTGTATGAAAAGTATAATTCTTATGGTGAATTCGTGTTTGATCACGCGTGGGCGGATGCTTATAAGCAAAGTGGCCTCACCTATTTCCCCAAACTCGTCTCTGCAACGCCTTATACGCCAGCCACCGGCCAGCGCTTTTTAAGCAATGCAGACTCGCCGGAAGAGCATTATGAGCTGATCATGCAAACGGTCGCACAGTTTGCCGTTGCCAATAATTTCAGCAGCTTTCATTGCCTGTTTCCACGCGCTGATCAACTGGATTGGCTAGCTACGCTCAATCTCAATGATGCCAATGTTTTGCTACGCCACGATGTGCAGTTTCATTGGCACAATCAGGGCTATAACGACTTTGAAGACTTCCTTGATAAGTTAACCGCTAAAAAGCGCAAGAACGTCAGGCAAGAGCGCCGACGCATGCAACAATCGGGCGTACGACTGCGATTGCTGGATGGCCATACCGCCACCGATAAAGACTGGGATGATTTCGCGCACTTTTATAAAACTACCTTTGAAGAAAAGTGGAGCACGCCCACGCTAAATGCCGCCTTTTTTAAAGAAGTCGCCGCCAAACTCCCCGGTCAGGTATTTTTAGTCCTAGCCGACCTACCCACTGAAGATGATGAAAGTACCGGTGAATGCATTGCGGGTTCGCTCATGTTTCGTAGCGATACGCGGCTGTATGGCCGCCATTGGGGCTGTACTATGCAAGTGGATAAGCTGCATTTCGAAGCCTGTTATTACCAAGGGATTGAATATTGCATTCGCCATGGCTTGCAGGTGTTTGAACCCGGCGCTCAGGGTGAGCACAAAATTGCCCGTGGCTTTATTCCGACTGAAACACGCTCCGCGCACTGGCTAAATAATTCACCCTATCAAGATGCCATTGCGCAATATGTCGATCATGAGCGCAAAGCCATTAATGACTATCGCAAGCAACTTAGCTCACCGTATCAGGAAAATGACCAATGAAACCCTATTCCACTGCCTGCGACCAAAACCGCGACCCAATACTCAGCGTGCTGCGTGAGTTATTAAGCGATCGCAAAACTGTTCTAGAAGTCGGTACCGGTACAGGCCAACATGCGGTGTATTTTGCAGAAAAGCTGCCACACCTAACGTGGCAATGTAGCGACCAAGCCCAGTACCACCAAGGCATTCAGCTATGGCTGGATGAGGCAAAGCTGCCCAACTTGCTGCCACCACTGGCACTCAATGTCAGCGAAGATAATTGGCCGACGACGCAATACGACGCCCTGTACTGCGCCAATGTGATGCACATTATGAGTTGGAAGAATGTCGAGGACTTGTTCCGGCATACCGCGGCCTGCCTTAACGATGATGGCTTAATGATTTGCTACGGCCCATTTAATTTCAATGGCCAATACACCAGTGCCAGTAATGCTCAATTTGATCAAAGCCTGCGAATGCGCGACCCATTAAGCGGGATTCGTCACTTTGAAGAGCTACAAGTTTTAGCTGAAGAAAATGGCCTGAGCTTTGTCAGCGATATTGAAATGCCCGCGAATAATCGAATTTTACTATGGCAAAAACGCACAGTGCCCACCAAATAGTGAGCACTGTGTAATCGGCTACGGCTCAGCGCTCAATGCCTGAGCCCGCTAATTAGTCGGGATTAACCCGCGATTTTTTGACCCGTCTTTGCCCAATCAGACATAAACGCTTCCAAACCTTTATCAGTCAGCGGGTGCTTAACCAATGCTTTCAAGGTGGAAGGTGGAATAGTCGCCACATCCGCGCCAACCAATGCTGCGATCTTCACATGATTCACAGTACGGATTGAAGCCGCCAGAATCTGAGTGTCGAAGTGATAGTTGTCATAGATCGTGCGGATTTCCTGAATCAGCTCCATGCCATCAATGCCCATATCATCTAAACGACCAATGAATGGAGAGATGTATGTCGCGCCCGCTTTAGCCGCCAGCAATGCCTGGTTGGCAGAGAAGCACAGTGTGACGTTAGTCTTATGACCCGCATCTGTCAGTGCTTTACAAGCTTTCAGACCATCCAGAGTCAGTGGCAGCTTAATGCAGATGTTATCTGCAATCTTAGCCAGTACCGCAGCTTCCTTCATGATCTCTTCGTATTCAGTGGCTGCCACTTCCGCCGACACCGGACCATCTACAATGCTGCAGATCTCTTTGGTGACTTCGATAATATCGCGGCCAGATTTCAGAATAAGTGACGGATTAGTAGTAACACCATCCAGTAAACCCAGTGAATTTAACTCGCGAATATCATCGACATCAGCTGTATCAACAAAAAACTTCATGCGCTAACCTTATATTTCGTTTCAATTAATAGTGAGTGGCAGATCAAGCTACCCTGCCCCAGTGTAACTGTTTTTGGGCCTGACAACCTGCTACCGCATTATCGTTGAATGAGCACGGCTAATCAATTTCGAAACTCAGACTTAAATTAATTGTCCAAGCCCTTCAATGCCGCCTCAATCTGACGCTTACAAAACCTTTACACGAATTTTAGCGCCTTTTTAGCATCATTTTGCGCAGACTAGAGTATGCCGTATGATTGCTGGCTATCTAGCGTCAATCGGCGTCAACGCTTTTTCAAATCTAACAGGGGAATATTATGAAAAGCTTAAAACCTATTATCCTTACAGTCATTACTGCTGTGACTCTATCTACCGCCAGCATGGCAATGGCCGAGACTTCTTCAACGGTATCTGGCGACGGATTCCTTGAGCTAAATGTCGTCGAAGTCGGCACTGAACAAGCCACTAAGCAAGCGGTCAAACCAGCACCAAAAGCCTCTGTCAGAGCTAAGCGTGCGACTCGCGCCAAACGTGCAGATCGCAAAAAGCGTACTACTCGCAAAACTTATGCGTCTAGCTACCGTGTTCGCAGTGGCGACACGCTGACTAAAATCGCGGCTAAGTTCCAGGTTTCAGTTGATCGCTTAGCTCGTCTGAACAATCTGCGCGGCTCTAAGAAAAATCATATCGAAGTTGGTCAGCGTCTGCGTCTTAGATAAGACAGCACGCTAACAGCGCTCGATCTCAGCCTCGACGTCATCATTCGTCGGGGCTTTTTTCCTCCCTGCCTCGTACCTTTACTAAGCTAAAAGATTTTTTGAGGTACGTCAATCAAAAAACCTTTCAGAACACATTCAATAGGTTATACTCAATCGTCACCGCGAGTTTTACGGGTGACATGACAAGGAGGAATTCTATTGAACGCAGCACCCTGCAAGCCTATTCGTTATACTCAGCGGCTCTCACACATAGCACTAATTAGCTGCGCGATGTTATTTTCTCCGCTGCTAATTGCTAGCCCCACTTCCGACTCCATCAAACTACCCAACCCACTCTCAGCCGCTGACTTTATTCAGACTGATGACGCACGCAGTCGACTTGGACAGCTTCTATTTTTCGACCCTATTCTCAGTGGTAATAAAAATATTGCCTGCTCAAGTTGCCATCATCCCGAGTTTGCCAGTGCTGACGGGGTTGCCTTGTCATTAGGTGATGGCGGGCAAGGACTTGGCCCAAAACGCATTGCAGTAGCAGGCAAGAATCGCCCCGAACAGCGCATTGGCCGCAATGCCCCAGCATTATTTAATCTTGGCGCGAAGCAGTTTCAGTCAATGTTTCATGATGGCCGACTGGAAGTCGATACCCAACGCGCCAGCGGCATGCGCACACCACTAGAAGACGATATGCTGCAAGGCTTTGACTCAATCCTTTCCGCACAAAGTATGTTTCCCGTACTTTCTCCAGATGAAATGGCCGGACACTATAATGAAAATGAGGTGTCGCGTGCGGTACGGATGGGTTTAATCACCGACCCCGATGGCGCTTGGCAGAAGATTTCTGAGCGGGTGCAGGCGATCCCTGAATATGTTGAGCAATTTAAATCGGCCACTCCATTAATCAAACAGGCTAGCGATATTAAATTTACCGATATTTCGAATGTAATCGCTGAGTTTATTAGCAGCGAATGGCAGGCAATTGATAGCCCGTTTGATCGTTATTTACTGGGTGACGCACACGCTTTATCCGATATTGAGCAACAAGGTTTGCAACTGTTTTATGGGAAAGCTGGCTGTGTGAGTTGTCACCAAGGCACGCTGCAAACTGATCATGATTTTCATGCGATCGCCATGCCTCAGTTTGGGCCGGGAAAAGTGGCGCGATTTGAAAGTGAACCGCAGGATGTTGGCCGCATGCGGGTAACGGGAACGCCGGAAGATAAATACAAATTCAGAACGCCTAGCTTGCGCAATGTGGCACTGACTGCGCCTTATGGGCATAACGGTGCGTTTGCGACGCTGGAAGGCGTGGTGCGGCATCATTTGAACCCTGCTGCGTCTTTAGCTGGCTTTGAGTTGAGCGCGGTGAAGTTAGCGCCTTTGCCTGAGCAGGATGCTAAAGACCTTAATCAGGTACGTTTAGATCGGGTGGTTCCGGAGTTGCTGGCAGCTAATGAGTTAGCGGTAATTGAACTGACTAATTCTGAGATTTCTGCGCTAGTGGTTTTTTTGCATGCTTTGACGGATTCGCGCTCTGGTGCTGGGAAATTGGGCAAGCCGCAAGCGGTACCTAGTGGCTTAGCGGTAGAATAACCGTTTTACTTACCTGCTTGCTGTCTTTCTTTGGTGACTGGCCCTTTGAAACCTGCCAGATTTTCCCAACCACTAACTCATACCAAGGGCTTTTGGCCTGATCAGGCCAAGTCACCTGCACCCTCACCTGCTGAGATTGACCAATACCAAAATGCTGCGGCAGCAAACTACCACCCGCATGCCCACCACCAACAGTTACTTCCCGCTGATAGCGCTTACCATCAGCTTCAACCGTGATCCAAGCACCAACCGCATCACGGTTTTTACCCGCCTGCTTTAAACGAATAGCCACCCAATGACCGGCAGCTGTCGTCACATTTTGATAAACCCTAAAATCTGCTCGCCGATTCACCACGACCAAATCCAACAAACCGTCATTATTAAAGTCTTCCAGCGCGGCACCACGAGAGCGTGCAGTATCGGCAATCCCAGCCTGCTGCCCTACTTCATGAAAGTTACCTTCTTCATCCTGCAGCAGTAAATTATTAGGGTCGTAAACTGCAGAGTCCGGCATTTGATCAACATTGCCTTTGGCGATAAACAAATCATCCAAACCATCATTATTCACATCACCAAACTGCGCATGCCAAGCGGTAGATGGCCGCCCTTCATCACCAAAATACGGTCGATGCGCAATCATGCCACGCTTAAATGCCTGATCATCAAATTTTGGGCCGCTAGCATCCGTATTTAAAACCTGAAATTTCTGATCACTCATGCTGGTGAGCAAGTAATCGGGTAAGCCATCACCGGTAATATCACGACTGGCAATGCCCATTCCCCAAATTTTAAAAGACTGCCAACCCTCAGAGGTTTGATATAAAACAGGCTTTGGCTGCATTTTCCAGAGCTGTTCTTCACCATCATGTAAATAATAGTGGCGATCATTACTCACTCGAAGATCGGCTTTGCCACTGTGTTCCCAATCAGAAAATAGTATGGATAAGGTGCAATAACCGGGTATTAATTCGATGGCTACGCCGAACTGTTGCTCGTGCATTCGATATAGCTGGTGTGAGTCACAGGCTCCGAATGGGCCATCTTTGCGACTGCGATCGACGTAATTGCCAAATACCAAAGTCGGGCCTTGGCTTGGAGCTTCCCAAGTGGCGCTGAATGCAGTCGTCCAGCGCTGATCTGAGGGATATTTCCAGTGATCATTAGCGACTTCAAACTCACAATTACCCAGCCCACGCAGTAATCTATTCTCACCGGCTCGTAGTACGGCTAAGTCTAGGATTCCGTCGCCATCTATATCTAACGGATAGGCACCAGTGACTGCTTTTAAGTCAGTTATGGCGCTTGGTTTTGGAGTAAAGCGAAGGGCTTGTTGGCCGCTGTTAATTAGTAGTTTAGCGGGCGTTTCACCACCTGCCACATACAAATCAGCAAAGTGGTCATTATTGCAATCAAAAGCTGCCACACCACCGCCAACAAAGTGCTCCCAGCTGCCTGTGTATTGATGACTAAATGGCTGCTCTGATGTTCTATCAATGAAAGTTACAGCTGAACTAGCCAGAGAAGCATCCACACCATCAGATCTTGCACTTGCGTTGGCGTTGGCGTTGGCGTTGGCGTTGGCGTTGGCGTTGGCGTTGGCGTTGGCGTTGGCGTTATCAGCTTCCGCTACCGCATTAGAATCCGGCAAGCCTGCAGCAATGAATATCGCCAACAGACCAGCCGATGAGCCACTTAAAACGTTAGAAAACAAATGACGCGCCAAAGCAATCAATCCGTTTCCGCACCAGGCCCGGGTATCGCTTTAGCCGGTACTTTACCCAGTATAATCATCCCCAGTACTTCATCCTTGGTCACATCTTCAGTGCGGGCTGAGCCAACTAGTTTACCGTTTTTCATAACCGCCACCCGATCCGCCAAATCAAATACATCATGGATATCATGACTAATCAGGAAAATGCCAATGCCCTGTTTTTTAAGCTCCAGAATCAGCTCACTTACCTGCTTAGTTTCCTGAGGGCCAAGCGCTGCCGTTGGCTCATCCATTATCAGAATCTTGGCATTAAAGTGTACCGCACGAGCAATTGCTACAGACTGCCGCTGACCACCGGACAAGGCTTTTACCGGCTCACGAAAACGCGTGAAGTTTGGATTCAGTCGCTTCATCACTTTGCGAGTTTCAGATTCCATGGCGACATCATCCAACGTGCCCCAACGGGTTCGTAACTCACGGCCTAAAAACAGGTTCGCCGCAGCATCAATATTATCAGCCAAGGCCAGTGTTTGATAAATCGTCTCGATGCCATAAGCCTTGGCGTCATGCGGGTTATGAATCGTCGCGGGCACGCCATTGATTTTGACCTCCCCACGACTACCGCGATAGGCGCCAGAGAGCATTTTAATCAGTGTCGATTTACCTGCGCCGTTATGGCCCAATACTGCGACCACTTCGCCACCGTATAAATCAACATCCACGCCATCGACCGCATGGATGCCACCAAATGAAATGCTCATATCACGCATTTCCACTAATGGGACTTTTTGTTCCGTTTGCATGATGATTCCTCCTAAGCGGCACGTTTACGATAGATAATATCAATATAGACCGCGAGCACGAGTACCACGCCGACCACCATGTTTTGCAGCGGTGCATCAAAGCCGAGCAACACCATTCCAGACTGTAGCGATTGCATTACTAACGCACCGAGTACCGCACCAACGATTGTTCCGACACCGCCATTGAGCGACGTACCACCAATCACCGCTGCAGCGATAACCAATAGCTCGTCCAGTGTTCCGGTGGCATTGGTTGACGCATTCAAACGCGCCGTTGAGATCGCTGAAGCCAGGCCGCATAACATGCCCATTACACTGAAAATCGCCACGGTCATCATTTTGGTATTGATACCGGATAACTCAGCCGCTTCAGGGTTTCCACCCTGCGCAAATACATAGCGACCAAAGCGAGTGCGCTTAGCCACAAAGGTCATCACAATCGCCACACCAATCGCAATTAGTACCGGGATTGGTAAACCATAGGCGATTTCAAGACCTCCTTCTGGTACCGCAATGCCATTCGCTTCAGCATAACGCTTAGCGACGCGAGCAGGCATGTAATAGCTATTGGCAATGCCAACAATCCCCATAACAATAGTGATACCCAAACCTGCCAGCACAAACTCTGCCCACATGGGGCGCAATGGGAAATTAAAGCGTTTGCGTTGCTGTCTTCCGTTGATTAGTCCAAACACGATCAAAGCGCAGCAGGCTAATCCAACAATTAAACTGGGCCAGTAACCAATGGTTCCACCGTTGCCGCCGCCAATTAAACGGAACGTTGAATCCATCGGAGCGACAGTCTGCCCGGAGGTTACCCACCAAGCGGCACCACGCCAAACCAGTAACCCACCAAGGGTTACGATAAAGGCTGGCACACCCATATAAGCAATGACCGAGCCTTGCAGACCACCGATGAGTCCGCCAATGATGATTCCACCCAGTAATGCGACCACCCATAACAAAGGATGGCCGTGGCCTAGCAAATCGGGTAGCAGATTAACCTGCATAACACCGATGATCATGCCGATAAAACCCAAAATAGAGCCCACTGACAGATCAATATTACGGGTCACAATCACAAATACCATGCCAGCGGCCATCACCATGACCGACGAGCTTTGGATTGAGATATTAAATAAATTTCGCGGTGTGATAAACGAACCACCCGACAGGATATCGAAGACTACCCAAATGGCCAGCAGCGCCAGCACCATTCCCAGTAGCCGTACATCCAACTCCAGGGCATGTAAGAACCGCCCAATACGACTTGTTTTTTGTTCCATGTCAGCCTCTTTAAAGCCTTTTTTCAGACAAAAAAATAGAGTGCAACCGTCATAGTGGCAACTGCACTCTAATTTGTTTCAGCGTTTAAATTACGCAATCAAGCACTTAGTCACATACAGCAACCGTACCGGCCTTTACGCCTTGGCAAAGCTTTTCTTTAGTAATCCAGCCCGCATCAACCACTTCAGCAAGGTTTGCTCTGGTGATTGGGACTGGCTTTAAGAATACTGATGTCATCTCAACGCCTTTAGGGCCACCTGAGAATTTAACCGCGCCGTCGATATCATCAAACTCAGCGCCTTCAGAAAGCTTCAATGCAATCTCAGCCGCTGCCGCACCCAATGCACGCGCATCTTTCCAGACAGAGACTGTTTGAGTGCCTAACGCCACACGGTTCAGTGCAGCATGATCGCCATCCTGACCAGAGACTGGCACATCGCCATCCATACCCTGAGCAGCTAATGCCGCGACAACACCACCGGCCGTACCATCGTTAGAGGCTACAACCGCATCCACTTTGTTATCGTTCGCGGTTAAGATTTGCTCCATGTTTTTCTGAGCATTGGCAGGCAACCAACCATCGGAGTACGCCTCACCTACGTTAACCACTTTGCCGGAATCAATCGCGTCTTTCAGTACTTCCATTTGGCCGGAAAATAAGAAGTCAGCATTCGGGTCCGTTGGCGAGCCCTTGATAAACACATAGCGCCCTTCTGGCTTCGCCTCAAACACAGCGCGAGCTTGCATGCGGCCTACTTCTTTGTTATCAAAAGTCAGGTAGAACGCGTCTTTGTTTTCAATCAAGCGGTCATAACCAACCACCGGAATGCCTTCATCCGTGGCTTTTTGGACTGCAGGCCCAATCGCACTGGAGTCTTGCGCCAGAATAATCAGCGCCGTTGCGCCACTGGCAATCAAACTTTCAACGTTGGATAACTGCGTGCCCGGTGAGGACTGCGCATCGGCAGAAATGTATTTTGCACCTGCGGCCTCGATGACTTTTTTCATCGCGCCTTCATCGGTTTTCCAGCGCTCCTCCTGAAAATTAGACCAGGATACGCCGATCACTGTTTCGGCTAACAGTGGTGTGGCTAATGCGGCAGATACCAGACCTGCGGCGACTAGAGTAGTCAGCTTGTTCATAATGAGTCTCCTCCCATTGATGCTGATAAAAAGTGAAACACAGGCTTCACTTAAACGAATCGGTTGACTAGGTTTTCGTAATATTCCTGACGACCAGATTGTGGTTGTGGGTCAATGCCTTCACGCTCAACACGTGCCGCAATTGATTCCAATGACGCGTCTTCAGACAACATAGCTTGAGCCACCTCGCTATCCCATCCGGCATATCGCTGATTAACCTGCGACTGCAACGAGCCTTCTTCGTGCATTTTGGCAGCGGCCAGCAGCGCTCTTGCGCAGGTGTCCATGCCTCCAACATGTCCATATAACAAGTCAGCAGGATCGGTTGACTGACGACGTAATTTCGAATCGAAATTCATGCCGCCCGTGGTGAACCCACCGCCTTGCAAAATGTAGTACATGGCTACGGCCATTTCTGGCACATTATTCGGGAATTGATCGGTATCCCAGCCAGACTGGTAATCGTTACGGTTGCCATCAATCGAACCGAAAATACCCAGCGTGTTAGCCATGGCAATTTCATGCTCAAAGGAGTGACCTGCTAGTACCGCATGACCTACTTCGATATTGACCTTGACCTCATTTTCCAAACCGTATTTCTTCAGGAAGCCATACACCGTAGACACATCAAAATCGTATTGATGCTTAGTTGGCTCCTGTGGCTTTGGCTCAATCAAAATCGCGCCTTCAAAGCCAATCTTATGTTTGTATTCAACCACCAGATTCAGGAAGCGGCCCATGTGATCCAGCTCGCGCTTGGTGTCTGTATTGAGCAAGGTTTCATAGCCTTCTCGACCACCCCACAACACATAGTTCTGACCATTGAGTTTGTGCGTGACATCCATTGCGTTCTTAACTTGTGCTGCGCTGTAAGCAAAGACATCAGGGTCTGGATTGGTGGATGCGCCCGCCATAAAGCGTTTATTGCTAAATAAGTTTGCCGTACCCCAGAGTAAGCCAACGCCCGTTTCCTGCATTTTCTCAGCAAACAGATCAGTGATCTCTTGAACATTACGATTGGACTCAGCCAAAGTAGCGCCTTCCGGTGCAATATCGCGGTCATGGAATGAGAAATACGGCACACCCAGCAGGCTGAACATATCAAACGCAACGTCGGCTTTTAAACGTGCTCCGGCCATGGCATCCGCTGGCTTATCCCAAGGGCGCGGCATGGTGCTTTGTCCAAACGGATCAACGCCATCCCAGCAGAAGGTATGCCAGTAACACACAGCAAAGCGCAGATGCTCTTCCATGGTTTTGCCCATCACTACGCGCTTAGGGTCGTAGTAGCGATACGCTAATGGATTGCTGGACTCCGGACCTTCGTAAACAACCGGCTTAATGTCCCCAAAAAAATCACTCATGATGTCACTCCCTTTAGTGCCGGATAGAGGGCTTTATAGCGCTCGTAACCGTGCTGATATTGTGTTGTCAGTGCCGCAATGGGCTCGATCACGCGCTCGACTTCGGGCACGTAACAAATTTGTTGTGGGTCTGCGTTTTCTGCCGCGCATAGGCCAAGTCTGGCGGCACCAAAGGCGGCTCCCAGCTCACCACCGGCTGGAATTAATAGAGGCTTGCCTAATACGGATGCGATGATTGATAACCAAGTCTCAGAGCGTGCACCGCCGCCGACCGCATAGGCCGCTTCAAAGTCAGTCCCAGCTGCTTGTAATGCCAGTTGGCTATCTTTAAAGGCATACGCCACACCTTCCAGCACAGACTGCGTTAAGGCGTTTACATCATGCGAATGCGTCAGGCTAACAAAGGCTCCGCGAGCATTGGCATCGTTGTGTGGCGTGCGTTCTCCGCCCAGATAAGGCAGGAAAGTTGCCGATGATGGCGCTTGTGGAACGCCACCTAAGCTTTCGGTAAGCTCAGCCGCTGTTTTGCCAGTAATACCAGACAGCCATTGCAAGCTATCGGTCGCACTTAAAATCACCCCCATTTGATGCCAGGTATTTGGCACCGCATGGCAAAATGCATGAACCGCACTTTGGGTGTTTGGTGAAAAGCGATCATTACAGACAAAAAGTACTCCAGAGGTGCCGAGCGAGAGAAACGCCTGACCCGCTGTGACAGTGCCCATGCCACAAGCCGCTGCGGCATTATCGCCAGCACCTCCGGCTACAACAACGCGTTGCCGAATTCCCCAATGTTGTTGTAGATCCTGTCGCAAGTCTGCCGAGGCTTCGCTACCTTCAACTAATGAAGGCATTTGCGCCCGACTCAGACCCGTCGCACTCAGCAATGCGTCCGACCAGTCCCTCTTTGCGACATTCAGCCATAAAGTCCCGGATGCATCAGACATCTCAGAGACATACTCCCCCGTGAGTTTGTAGCGTAAATAATCTTTTGGCAGCAGCACTTTGGCTACTTTAGAAAATATTTCAGGCTCATGCTCTTTGACCCAAAGCAGCTTTGGCGCGGTAAAGCCCGGCATTGCAATATTGCCAGCCAGTTCGCGGCTCTCTGGGCAATTGGCCTCTAACTCTTCACATTGCGCAGCTGAGCGTCCGTCATTCCACAAGATCGCAGGCCGTAACACGTCACCACTGGCATCTAGTAAGGTCGCACCATGCATTTGTCCGGATAGGCCAATCCCCTTCACTTGCGCAAAGGCATCTTTATGATTGACCGATAAATTATCCAGCGTGTCGCAGGTTGCTTCCCACCAGCTTTCAGCGCTTTGCTCCGACCAATTTTCATGGGGGCGAGCCACTTCCAGCGACACACTGGCACTGCCAATAATGTGCTGATCCGCATCCATTAAAACGGATTTAACGGATGAGGTGCCTAGATCAATACCAAGATACATGATTTACGTACCTCATTTTAAGTGTGCCGTTACCGCAGAATGATTTCACAATCGTCCTCTCTTTATGTGTTCAGGTTATCGCGCAGGAAAATGTCGATACGAATACGTTCCTGACTTTCCAAAAATGATGTGCCATCGGCCAGCGCACGGATAATACGAATCGCGCTGCGAATCTGGTGTGGTGGGTCTTGATTTAAAATCGCGTCGAACGTGCCATCACATAAGGCTTCGCGGGCATCGTCGGTCAGGTCGTGTGCCACAATCCGCACTTTGCCCGCCAGTTGATGTTGCTTTAAAGCAGCCACTAAACCGCGCTTGGCTGCGCCTAAATTATAGATACCAAGTAGGTCAGGATGCTCAGTCAGTAGTGTATTGACCAATGACTCAGTAGTGGCATTGTCATCCCGCGCTTCCAGCACCGGCAAAAGAGTCAACTCCGGATACTCCTCACGCATGACCTGCTCAAAGCCAAAACGGCGATCAACATGGTCACGCAGCAACATGGAGCCAGCCACAACCGCAACTTTACCTGTTTGCGGACGGACAAATCGGCCCAATAAACTGGCTGCGGTGCGCCCTGCTGCCACATTATCAATGCCGACAAAATGCGCTCTTGATGAGCCTGGAATATCAGACACCAAGGTAATCGGAATAACGCCACGCTCGACAATTCGCTCAATGGCTTGCTTAACGTGTGGTGCATCGCTGGCAACAAATACGACGCCAGTGAATTGATCAGCCTCAATCGCATCCAAGGCTTTAATTAACGCCGGACCATCAAACGGGGGGATTTCTCGAATTTCAATTTGAGTGCGGTTGCGCACTTCAATATCAGCGGCGGACTCAGCTTCCTGCTTTAGCATTTGCATGAAGGCATTGTCGCCAGAGGGGAGTAAAAAACAGATTCGGTAGACACGACGCTTGGCTAAGTTTGCTGCTTGCGTATCCCGAGTGAAACCGATTTTTTCAATTGCATGAGTCACCTTTTCAATGGTGGTCGCCTTGACGCCCTGCCTTCCATTTAACACACGATCGACCGTCGCTAAACTCACTTTAGCTTCTGCGGCAACATCATGTACAGTGACTCGTTTCATAAATTCCTCCAATGCCAACTACCTTAAAATAAAAAATGATGTACGTAAATCATTTTTTGCAAAAGCGTCAAAAAAACTGACAGAATGCCAATCAAGACTGTTGATGTGACTCACGCTCGGGCTATACTCAACCCCCCTTTCACCCATGACAGTCGCGGCCTTTTATGTCTCAGGTTTTTGCAGTCCTCTTTCCGGTTTTCTCCATTATTCTGATTGGTTACTTGTATGGGCGCTGGCGTCCTAGTGACATCAACACCGTTAACCGCATGAATATTGATGTGTTTGTTCCCGCTCTGGTGGTCGACTCACTGATGCGCAGCGACTTTAACCTGATGGAATATAAGTGGCTAATTGTTGCCGGAGTCGCCGTGGTGCTGGTATCCGGATTGCTGTCATGGGGTGTGGCTTATTTTATGAAGCTGCCTAATCAAGTATTCGTCCCGCCAATGATGTTTAACAACTGCGGGAATATGGGCTTACCGATTGCGGTATTGGCGTTTGGTGAAGTCGCGCTGCCAGCGGCAATGGTGTTATTCCTAGCCAGTAATACGCTGCACTTTACGTTGGGCACGCGTTTGGTGGGTGGCAAGATTTCTTGGTTTAGTCTGCTCACAATGCCAATCAATTTAGCCACGATTATCGGGCTCGGCCTTAACTTTGCCAATATTCAGATGCCCACTAGCGTTATGCTACCTATTCAAATGCTGGGGCAAATTTGCATTCCATTAATGCTATTTACGCTGGGAATTCGCATGTTGAGTGTGGATCTGCAAGCATGGCGCATTGGTTTAATCGGGGCGATTGTACGGCCACTATCCGGCTTAATTGCCGCCGCCTTATTCTTGTGGTTTATACCGCTGGAATTGGTGCAGCAACAACAGCTGCTATTGTTCGCCATCTTGCCGCCTGCCGTACTCAACTACATGTTGGCCGAACGCTACAATCAGGAACCGGTGAATGTGGCTTCAATGGTCATTGTGGGCAATGCCAGTTCGGTGATTACGCTGTTTGCGATGCTGTACTATCTGAATCATTAAGCTCTGCGCTGGCGACTAACTTTTCCTTAGTCGCTTTTGACAAGCGTTTAATGGCATATTCGCGACTGGCAGCGGCTGAGCGAGATTCGACAGTCTCATAATAAACCAGCTTTACGGGTTGTCGTGCTCGGGTATATTTAGCCGCTAACATTCCCGTGCTATTATGCTCGCCCACGCGACGCTCGACATCAGTTGCGATGCCTGTATAAAGGCTGTTATCCGCACAACGGACTATGTAGACAAACCAGCAACTCATTGTTTATAAACCCAGAATTATTCCGACGGTTGAGGGATAAATCACTCAACGTCGACAGACAGGCCATCATATCATGACCAAAGCATTACAAATTAACGGACTCCGTAAAACTTACGGCAATGGCTTCACCGCCCTCAAAGGCGTCAGTTTAGACGTTGAAAAAGGGGATTTCTTCGCGCTGCTCGGTGCCAATGGCGCCGGTAAATCGACGCTGATTGGAATTATCTCATCACTAGTCAATAAGACAGAAGGCAGTGTGAAAATTTGCGGCTTCGACCTGGAAAAAGAGCGCAGCCAAGCCAAGGCCATGATCGGCCTCGTTCCCCAAGAATTTAACTTTAATGTCTTCGAGCCGGTTGAAGAGATTTTAATTAATCAGGCAGGCTACTACGGCGTGCCACGCAAAGAAGCGACCATTCGCGCTAAAGAACTATTAGAGCAATTGGAGCTGTGGGATAAGCGCAAGAATATGGCTAGTGAGCTATCCGGCGGTATGAAACGTCGCCTAATGATTGCTCGTGCGCTGATTCATCGCCCGCAGTTATTGATTTTGGATGAGCCAACAGCCGGTGTGGATATCGAAATACGCCGCTCGATGTGGGAATTCCTGAAGAAGCTGAATGAGTCTGGCATCACTATTATTCTGACTACGCATTATCTGGAAGAAGCGGAAAGCCTGTGCCGCAATATCGCCATTATTAATAAAGGCAATATTGTTGAAAACACCAGTATGCGCGCCCTGCTCTCTCATTTGCAGATGGAAACCTTTATCTTAGACCTGAAAAACCCAGTCACTGAAATTCCGGAAACCGAAGAGTTTGTACTGCGCAAGATCAATGACACCACACTGGAAGTCGAGCTCAATAAAGAATATTCGATCAATCGGATTTTTGAAGTGCTGAATACACACGATATCCGCGTGATGAGTTTACGCAATAAAACTAACCGACTCGAAGAGCTATTCATCGAATTAGTCCACAAAAGTAATACCCCTGCTACCGAGGAGACCGCAGCATGACGGCCCAAGATCAAATAACGGCACTACGAACGATTCTGGTCAAGGAAGTGCTGCGCTTTACCCGTATTTGGGTGCAAACCATATTGCCACCGGCCATTACCATGGCACTGTACTTTGTGATTTTCGGTAAACTAATTGGCGGTGCGATTGACTCTAGCGCAACCGATGGCTATGCCTATATTGATTACATCGTGCCCGGTTTGATCATGATGTCGGTGATCACCAACTCCTATTCCAATGTGGTTTCCTCGTTTTATGGGGCTAAATATCAGGGCCATATTCAGGAATTGCTGGTTTCTCCAACGCCTAACTTTATTATTCTGATTGGTTTTGTGGGTGGCGGTGTTGTACGCGGATTAATGGTGGGAGCCATTGTGACCGTGGTATCGCTATTCTTTACGGATATGGATGTTCAGCACCCGTTTTTGACCATGCTGACTTTGCTTCTGACGTCTATTTTGTTTGCAACTGCAGGCCTGATTAACGGCGTTTACGCAAATTCATTTGATGATATTAGTATTGTGCCAGTGTTTGTACTGACCCCACTGACTTACCTTGGCGGCGTGTTTTACTCCATTCAGTTACTATCACCGTTTTGGCAGAATCTATCACTGATCAATCCAGTGCTGTATATGGTGAATGGCTTCCGTTACGGCATCTTGGGCGTCTCGGATATCAGTATTTATGTGAGTCTGTCTCTGATTTTTATCTTCGGCGCCATTTTGTTCAGCATCGCGTATTACTTGCTGGATAAAGGGGTAGGTATCCGCAGTTGAGCCCTTGGTTTGATTATCCCCGCTACCAGTGGCAACAGCGCCATGCGGTGGTCATTGGTGCGGGAATTGCAGGGTGTCAGATCAGCTGGCATCTCGCGCAGCAAGGCTGGACAGTTAGCCTCATTGAGCGTGAAACGGATATTGCGCGACAAGCTTCAGGCAATTTGGCTGGGGTTATTTCACCTAAGATGACTGCAAAACCTAGTGCCGGTGAGCAGTTTTATCATCAGGCATTCGACTATTCTACTCAGCAATTAACCGATCTATTGGCCGCCGGTGCAGATGTTGATTGGCATCCTTGCGGCATGTTGCAGCTTAATCATAATGAGCGTGAGCAACAGCGCTGGGAAGCATTGCGCGATCGCAATTTACCTGCTGATTTTCTGCAATGTACGGATTCAGAGCAGACTTCACAGCTTGCCGGTATTCATTGCGACTATGGCGCGACTTACTTTCCACGCGCTGGCTTTATCAATCCTGCTTCGTTTTGCCGTGCTTTAATTCAGCGGCCTGAAATTACACTGATTTCTCAGGTAGAAGCTATGAACATTGCGCATGATAACAACCAATGGCGGGTTCATGATGCGGATGGCGGGGTTGTGGCTCAGGCTGAAGTACTGATTTTGGCTAGCGGTAAAGACATCAATCAATTTACAGATAGCATCGTATTCCCTCAGCTCGGCGTGCTCGGGCAAAGTAGCCATGCCACACCTACGCAGGGAAGTAATGCGTTAAAGTGCGTAATCGGTCATGAAGGCTATCTCACGCCCGCTTATCAAGGCCAGCATATATTTGGTGCGACCTTTGATCGTGAGTTTGAAGAGATTGCAGTTAGTGATCCGGCTGACCAGCGCAATTGGCAGCAATTACAGGAATACTTTCCAGAGTGGTGTGCGGAAGTTGCTGAGATAAACAGTGGACATGCCGCTGTTAGAACGACGACACCAGATCGATATCCTTATGCTGGTGCAGTACCAGATACCGCGTTTTATGCAGAACACTATGCCGCATTAAAACATGGCCGGACTGCTGAGACTTATCCGCAGGCTAGCTACCAGCCGGGATTATTTGTACTAGGTGGATTCGGTTCTCGTGGCCTGACGACTAGTGGTCTTTGTGCCAGGCTACTGAGTGACTGTATAAACAATCAAGTCACGGACAAGGATCAGGCATTGTTAAATACCTTACATCCTGCCCGCTTTTTGATTCGTCAATTACGACGCGGCAAGCTTCCCGCTATTTCGTAGTCGATTCAACCCAATCCGCGAGCTAGGTCATCGCGAATATCTTCAAACGCTTCTAAGCCTACAGAAACACGCAGTAAAGTATTCGAGATTCCGGTAATTTCACGCTGTTCTTCACTTAAGCGACCGTGAGTCGTGGACGCTGGGTGAGTGATAGTAGATTTCGTATCACCCAGATTGGCGGTAATCGAGATCATCTTTGTGCTATCGATAACGTGCCAGCTATCGGCCTGCTCACCTTTTACTTCAAATGACACAATGCCGCCAAAGCCGCTTTGCTGTTTCAGTGCCAGCTCATGCTGTGGGTGAGTCTTCAAGCCTGGATAATGCACGGCCTTTACTTTTGGATGAGCACTGAGCCATTCAGCGAGTTTCAATGCATTCTCACAATGCGCTTTCATGCGTAGGCTTAAGGTTTCCAAGCCTTTCAGGAAGACCCAAGCATTAAACGGGCTCATGACCATGCCGCCTGAACGCAGTACACCGAACACTTCTTTGCCTACCAACTCATGGCTACCAACCACCGCACCCCCAAGACAACGGCCTTGTCCATCCAGATATTTAGTGGCGGAATGAATCACTAAGTCAGCACCCAGAGTCAGCGGTCGCTGCAAGGCTGGTGTACAGAAGCAGTTATCAATCGCCAGCAAGGCATTATGTTCATGTGCGATATCAGACAACGCTTGGATATCGACAATTTCAGTTAATGGGTTTGAAGGGGTTTCAGCAAAGAACAAACGGGTGTTTGACTTACAAGCCTGCTGCCATTGGGATAAATCAGTCAGGTCGACAAAATCAATCTCAACGCCAAACTTGCGGACGTAATTGCTGAATAAAACAGTCGTGGTACCAAACACCGAATGTGAGCAGACGATATGGTCGCCACTTTTTAACAAACCAAGCACAACGGCTAAAATTGCAGACATTCCTGAAGAGGTTGCAACACAAGCTTCCCCGCCTTCCAGCGCCGCTAAGCGTTCCTGAAAGTAAGCAATCGTGGGGTTAGTCATGCGGCCATAAATATTGCCCGGCTGCTCACCGGCAAACTTAGCAGCTGCCTCGGCGGCACTGTTAAAAACAAAACTGGAGGTTGGGAAAATGGCTTCGCTGTGTTCCTGTTCATTTGTGCGGTGATGACCAGAGCGAATTGCCAGTGTTTCAAAGTGAAAATCGTGTTCCATGTGCATTTCCTGTCAGTATGGCGGGCACAAAAAAACCCGCAATAGATAACTAAAGCAGGCGTACCGGCCTCTTTAGCTGCATTTATAGAGCGCCCGCAAGCTGTGGATCAAATCGGCGCATCAAGGGGATTAGCATAAAACGCTAATCCCAAAAGGTCAAATAGTTGCTGGTACGAAACCAGTAGATTTTCTAGTCAGAGCGTCCGCGAAAACGATCCATCAAACGCCGTTCTCGCTTGTTTGGCTTATGGGTTGGCTGTTTGATATTGGCTGCTTGTAATCGATTAAGCTCAACCACTTCTTCGCGCTCACGAATACTTTCTTCGGTTTCCTCATACAACAAGACCGCTTCTTTAGCCGGACGCCGCTTATCATTCAAGCCTCTGACAAAAACATGAAAGCGCTCAGTGCCACGCGTGATTGTTAGCTCATCATCACAACGCACTGTTCGCGAGGGTTTAACACGATGGCCGTTGAGGTGCACCTTACCGCCAGTAATGGCTTCAACAGACATGGCACGAGTCTTAAAGAAGCGAGCAGCCCACAGCCATTTATCCAGCCGGAGCTCTGTTAATTCCTGTTTATTAGTGGCCATTCGACAATTCTATCCTCCAATTCATCGCTAATATCCCGCTCAAAAACGACCCTATCCATCGCCGAATTTCCCGTGCGATGGACTCGGGTTTTATCGCCACAGACCAAGTGATGCCAACTTGCTAGTCCTGCGCCTTGCTGCAATCGACGGTAGCTACAACTGGGTGGCATCCATGATAAAGCATCCAGATTTCCCGGCTCTAGTTGTACGCAATCAGGCACGCGTAGTAGACGGTTCTTATAATCCGCACACTGGCAGGCTTCACCATCAAATAAATGGCAAGCGACGTCAGTGTAATAGACTTCCCCACCGTCCTCTTCTTCATCCTGCAGCTTGATCAGACAACATTTGCCGCAACGGTCACATATTTGTTCCCACTGTTCGGTACTCATCGCTTCTAGCGCTGTGGTTTCCCACCATTTTTCTGACATCGAACGACTTACCTCAGAATGGATTTTGATTTTCATCTGTTTTTTTATCAGACTCAAGCGCGGCTTTCAGGCGCGGAAAGTCTTCAGGGCTTACATAGTAAAAGGTTTCTTTACCATCTGTATCCCATAATACCACCAAGCCCTTTTCAGGAAAAAGACGATATTCTGTTGTCTCACCAACCTTTTGAGTTTCGGCCGGCTTACCAAAAAAATCGATCTGCTTTTCTTCGTAATCAGCAATGGATATATACATAAAGCGCCAAACTCGTAAATCCAATGCTGACAAAATCTGCTCAGAGCTTAAGTTGTATTGCCACAAATTGTTTGGGGTTGGTTTGCGGTCAATACCCTGCTCCCGAATACTTTCAAGTAACTCATCCGGTGCATCAAGCTCAGCCACTAGCCGCGCTTCGAAACGGCCAACTCGAACTTTACCCAAATAGGCTTCAAGAAATAGCGTGTTATTCGGTTTCTGGAATAACTTAATATCCGCTAACTCATTAAATCGTTTAGCAAACTCACGTAAGGTAATGTGGCCGGGAGAGATACCAAAGACCTCGGTACGACCATTCTCAAGCGTTTTGATCTTCCATGGCAAATTATCATCAGCGGGAACGACTTCATCCGACTGGTTACAAGAAGCTAATAATAAGCATAGCAATAGGCTAATAAGTGTTTTCATTAATGATGATAGAGAGAAGTTAGTTTAAAGTACGTTTAGAGTATTGTTTTCAATTATAATAGCGCTAGGATTAAATCATCGATATAAAACCCGAAATGACCTCTTAAAAACAATATCAGGCTAAATAGCGTGATGCTGTGGTGCCTATTTATTAGATAATATACTACCCAGGAGTTTGAATGAGTACGAACGATACCGTAACGTTGATTGATAATGCAACGGGCAAGCAAGTTGAGTTACCTATCCTGCGTCCAGTCAATGGCAGTCCAACCATTGATATCAGCCAATTACCAAAAGAACTAGACTATTTCACCTACGACCCAGGCTTTTTAGCCACTGCCAGCTGCCGTAGTAGTATCACATTTCTTGATGGTGATAAGGGAATACTTCAGTACCGTGGTTACCCGATTGAGCAACTCGCTGAAAACAGTAGCTTTATCGAAGTCTGCTACCTGCTATTCCATGGTGAGCTGCCAAACAAACCAGAGCTGGATGATTTCAGCAACATTATCACCAGACACACGATGCTTCATGAGGCAATTAAGCGCTTCTACAGTGGCTTCCGTCGTGACGCTCATCCTATGGCAACCATGGTTGGTGTTGTCGGTGCATTGTCTGCTTTCTATCATCATGGTGAAGATATTCATGATCCGCAGCATCGAATGATCACAGCGCATCGCCTGATCGCGAAAATGCCAACGATTGCTGCCTGGAGTTACCGCTATGCCAATGGCCAACCAATGGTATACCCAAAGAACTCATTAGACTTCTCCAGCAACTTCCTGCACATGATGTTCTCAATGCCAACCGAGGAATATGTGCCTAATCCTCTGTATGTGAAGGCATTAGATTTACTCCTAATTCTTCATGCTGATCACGAACAAAATGCATCGACGTCTACTGTACGCTTGGCGGGAAGCTCCGGAGCTAACCCATTTGCAGCAATGTCAGCAGGTATTGCTTCATTGTGGGGCCCTTCTCATGGCGGTGCTAACGAAGCCGTTATCCGCATGCTTCAGGATATCGTGGCATCCGATAAAGATGTTGCTCATTATGTTGCTCGTGCAAAAGACAAAGATGATCGCTTCCGCTTGATGGGCTTTGGTCATCGCGTATACAAAAACTTCGATCCTCGTGCCGTTATCATCCGTAAGACTTGTATGGAATTGCTAGAGAAGCTCGGAGAAGGTAATCCATATCAAGAGCTATTCGACACGGCAATGGAGCTAGAGAAGATCGCACTGGAAGATGACTACTTTGTATCGCGTAATCTTTATCCAAATGTCGATTTCTATTCCGGTATTATTCTGCTGGCGATAGGTATACCATTGAATATGTTTACCGTTATCTTTGCTATGGCACGTACTGTGGGCTGGATTTCTCACTGGAATGAGATGATTGCTGATGAGGACTTCCGTATTGGTCGCCCAAGACAGCTGTATACTGGTGCCGAGGAAAGAGACTACGTTGATATTAATAATCGCTAAGGAGATCCGGTATGTTCGATAACCTGACAATGGGTAACGCAGTAACCGCTTTAACAGGCTTAATGGTACTAGTCAGTGTCATTTTGATCCGAGTTTTGGGGGATGGCTTCCTGATACTTCCAGTTATTATTGGAATTCTATCAATTCAATCGGCCTTTACCGGTTTCTGCCCTAGTGAAATGTTCCTACGAAAGTACAACTTGGTTAAGTAATTAACTGATCAGTTGGGAATAAAAGAAAGCGCCTACGGGCGCTTTTTTGTGCCTGCTGATTATTGATTTCAATCTCTGGGCTCTCAGCTTCCGTCTAATCGGTGCTACGACTGCTTTTGAATGTCAGATACAGGGCTTTCTTGTACTTGATTAATGAGCTTGCGTAGCCGAATGCTAAATCCCAGGCATAAAAAAAGCCCCGGACAGTAATCACTGTACGGGGCCCTTCTGTTCAATCCTGGTAATGTCC
>Ga0193958_1000109_pt1 | contig 37380 bp, 29 predicted proteins | sample FB_1_MG_FD_140320 | JGI IMG/M metagenome (GOLD analysis project Ga0193958, IMG submission 140320) | Microbial mat bacterial communities from the Broadkill River, Lewes, Delaware, United States - FB_1_MG | ecosystem: Environmental > Aquatic > Freshwater > River > Microbial mats | place: USA... | reverse complement strand
ATTCAATCAAATTATTTTAATAATTTGTTTAAATCTTCTAATTTGTTATCACCGTAAACCCCTGCACCCACTTGTACAGTTGAACCGTTGACTTGTACAGCGTAAGAGATTTTTTGTACAGGTGCGTCAGAACCAGGTTTAGGCCACATGTATGTTACCCAACCACCTTTTTCTTGTTCACCAGCTGAACATAATTCTTTAAATAATTCTTTGCCTGCTTTGTCTTTAATTTGTAAAACAGGGCCGCCAACTAGGCTAGCTTTCATAGGGTGTGCTGCCATTTTGTCTGCTTTACAATCGTAAGCAAAAATGTAGCTATCTTTCCATACCCACTCGCCGTCTTTCTTGTTCATTTCTGCTAAAGCAGCTGTGGAATCTTTGGCAATGGCTTCTGCTGCAGCACGTACTTTTGCTACCACTTCTTCAGGTGTCGCGCCGTCTGCTGCGTAAGCAGAACCCATACCTAAAGTTAATGCTAAACCAGTTAAACCAACGATTTTAGTAAAACGCATAAGGACTCCTAAGGATGTAAAATAAGTTATTATTGTTATTATTTTTTTAGTTTCTTCAAAGTATGAATACATACAATGAATGGATACATTTTTATGCTATTAAACATAACATGGGAATGCATTATAAACACAAAAAAATAGGAAAACAAACAAATTTTTTTAAATTAATTTTTTTATTTTACATCGTTCAAAAGTAGGCTACACTGGTTTGTTTAACTTGCTTATACTGCCTTTTCTTTCTCCTCTTTTGCAGGGGCTTTCTCTTTTAACAATGGCATAATGATGCGTTTTAGTTGCATTTCATGCAGTTCCCCAGGGCGTTTGAATACAATATCTCCCGCACGGTTAATAATTGCAGTAAAGGGTAAGGCACCGATACGATTACCAAATTTTTTAGCTAAAGTAATACCATCGACATCATTAACTAGAATAGGGTAGTTGATTTCTACACGTTTCATAAAACGTTCAACTGCTTGTGGGTCATCCACTGCCACGCCTACAAATTGCAGCCCTTTATCTGCAAACTCCTTTTGTACTTTGGTAAACATAGGGATTTCTCGTACACAAGGCGGACACCATGTTGCCCAGAAGTTTAATACCACAACATCACCATCCCATTCGGTATTTGTACGGATATTGCCTTCAATATCAAGCATACTGAATTCAGGACGATGTTGTAACATACGTTTCACTGTTTGTGCGTAGCTATCTTCCGCTTTTTCAGCAGCATAGCTATTGATGCTGATAAAGCTGAATGTACTGAGTACAAGGCTTAATAAAGTGATAAGAGAGTATGAGGTGTTTTTTTTCATTGTGCTAAAACCTGTGTAAGGTGTTTACTAAATTTGTCAGCAGGCATAAAGCCAATGACACGGTATTCTTTTAATTCTTTTCCTGTCCCATCAAAGAATAAGATGGCAGGTGGGCCAAAAATACCAAATTTTTTGTATAGTGCTTTGTCTTCTGCATCATTGGCAGTGACATCTGCTTGTACTAGTTGTATTTTTTCAAATAAGGCCATTACATCAGGGTGGGAAAAGGTTAAGGTCTCCATTTCTTTACATGAGATACACCAATCAGCATAAAAATCAAACATCACCATTTTTCCTGTGGTTTTAGCTTGTTGTAGTGCGGTTTCTAAACCAGCAATCCCTTTAATTTGTTGGAATTTTTCATGAGCAGAGGCAGCTGTACTTGTCCCTATTGTTTGGCGTTGTGTGAATTTTTCCAAGGGTTGGAAAATGCTTTGATGCCCACTGGCTGCACCAAACATTAAAATAATACCGTAGATAAGCATGACCAAGCCTAGCCCTTTCCATAAACGTCGCCAGCCTGATACACCTGCGTGTAAATGATCCAGTACTCCCATGTAAATAGAGCAAATAATTAAGAAACTTGCCCAGAGTAAAAGTGTAATTTGTGCAGATAGAATACGTTCTAGCATCCAAATGGCAAGGGCAAGCATTAGCACACCAAAGACACTTTTCACAGCTTCCATCCATTCGCCTGCTTTGGGTAAGAAACGCCCAGCAGAAACACCAATAAGTAACAAAGGCAATCCCATACCTAAGCTAAGGAAAAATAAGGCAGTTCCACCAAATAAAGCATCACCTGTTTGACCGATATAAATTAAAATACCTGCTAGTGGTGCGGCAACACAAGGGCCTACAATCAGTGCAGAGAGTAAACCCATGATGGCAACACCAACTAAGGTTCCTCCTTCTTGGCGATTACTTAGTTCCATGAGTTTATTTTGTAAACTAACAGGCAGTTGCAATTCATAAAAACCAAACATGGAGAAGGCAAGGGCGACAAAGACCAGTGAAAAACTAATGAGCATCCACGGGGTTTGAAAGACAGCTTGTAAATTTTCCCCTAATAAACCTGTAAAAACCCCCGCAATGGTGTAGGTGACTGACATCGCAAGCACATAAACAAGGGACACAATAAAGGCTCGATGGGTAGTGATGTTCTCTTTTTGTCCAATAATAATACTGGATAAAATAGGGATCATGGGGAAGACGCAAGGAGTAAAAGAGAGTAGAACACCTAAACCAAATAATGCCATCAACGTGTAAAAAATATTATTATTGGCTAATGCAAAAGCAATTTTATCTTGCTCTGATAAAGGGGGGGCATTTTTAAGCCCTGTTTGTTTTGCAGGTGTACTAATAGTGGGGGCATTTTCTACAAAATCTTCTACAGGGGCAGCAATAACAACTTGATTATCCCCCAGTGTTATCGCAAGAGCTTTGTCCATTGGCGGATAACATAAACCTGCATCGGCACAGCCTTGATAGCCTACTGTAATCACTACATCAGATGCGCTACTGTCAAGAGTAAGAGGAATAGTTAAAATGGCTTGCTCATAAACTTCCACTTCTCCAAAGGCAGGGTCTTGTTTTAATTTTCCTTTTGGGTAATTAACGGTTATTTTTTCCCCTGTATTGGCAGTGAAAGTAAACTTATCACGATATAAATAGTAAGCAGGCGTGATTTGCCATTGTGCAATCACTGTATTTTTATCTGGTGAGCGGGCACTGAGTGTAAAAGCCACTTCAGGATCTAAAAAATCAGTATTACTAGGGAGGGCACTGCTATTTTGAGTAGTTGCTTTGGTATCAAAGTTTAATAAACCTGATGATTGTGTTGCAGAACTTGGTATATCAAGGCTGTTATTTTGCCATGCTTGTAAGGCACTGCTGAGATCAGTTGTAGCAGGTTTGAGTATTTCATTTTGTACTGTTTGTACAGGCTGTGAAGGCAGTGTCAGCGTGACACTTTTATCTTGAGGCGGGTAGCATAAACCTGCATTAGCACAACCTTGGTAGGTCACCGTGAGGTTGATATCATTGGTGCTAGGGTAGTTAACCCACGGTAAGGTAATAGTTAATTCGTTATAATAAACAGGGGTTTCACCATAAGCCACATCATTTTTAATGACCGCTTCTGGAAATTGTGCAGCAGCTAACACACCTGAAGAAGTAGAAAACTTTATTTTATTTTTATAGAGATAGTAATGCTCTGCAATGTGCCATGTAACAAGTAATTGTCCTATTTCATTTACTTTTGCATTAAAAATAAAGGCCACCTCAGGATCAAGAAAATCAGTATCACCTGCACGGCTGATATTTGCTGCTTTACTATGACTGGGCATTTGTATGGCGACATCAGCATATTGCATAGGGGCGCATTGCCCTATATCAGGACAGCCTTGATAACTGATAGTAAAAGCAGTGGCTTGATCTGTAGTGAGCGTATTAACAACAGGGATATCCACATAACCTGCTTGCTGATAGACAGCAACTTGCCCAAAGACACTATCATTTCGTACTTGCCCAATAGGGAGATCAACATACCCTAAATTAATTTCAGGGGTATGGCTTTGAATACGTAACTTATCACGATATAAATAGTGATCTTCAGCAACCTGCCATGTAAAACGAATATGAGTACTATCAATTGCCGCAACATTAAAAGAGAAAGGGGTATCATGTTGAGCTGTTGTTTGTGGAGCTGCCCACCCTGTGGCTATATACCCAAATAGATACAGGAAAATAAGGAAAATACGCATCCAATAAATTGCCTCTAAAAGTAAGAAATGCCGTAATAGCTTATACTGTCATACCGACATAAAGCCGTTTATTGTATTTATTTAACTGAATCATCTATCCACTTTAAAAATAAGGAGGAGCCAGATTCAATCGGTAAACAAAGTAATTCAGGAACCTCATAGGGGTGCTGTCTTTGTACTTCTTCTTCGATCACACTCATATTCGCTTCTACTGTTTTCATAAGAATTAAGACCTCGCTATCCGCTACAATCTTTCCTTCCCAGCGATATAAAGAGTGCATAGGGGGTAAAATATTTACTGAGGCGACTAATTCACGTTCTAATAATATATTAGCCAGTGCATTAGCACTATTTTCATCAGGGCAACAGGTTGTTAATAATTTGTAATGACTATCTGACATAGTGATCTCGTTTGATGGTATTTAATTTGAAATCATATCAATAAAAAGAAAGTGTGTATTTCTTATATGATAATAATTGTAATTTATCTTTAATTTTTTCTATTGCTAAAGATATCACACACTAGAGCTATATTATGCCTAATAACAAGCGTATCAAGTTAACTATAGCTCTTTTAAATGAGAGAGAATAGAGGTGTTATGAATGACATTGTATATACTTCTTACTATTAATACTGACCCTGCTAAGGAGTATATAACAATGCCTAAACACCCTTTATTATATGGTGAATCATTAGCACTCCTCACTGATTTATATCAGCTCACTATGGCATATGGCTATTGGCAAACGGATTATGCTGAAAAAGAAGCTGAATTTACCTTGTATTTTCGTCATTTACCTTTTAAGGGGGGCTATGCGATTGCCGCAGGCATTGCCCCTGCCCTAGAGTTTATTAAAAGCTTACAGTTTACTGATAGTGATATTCATTATTTAGCCAGTTTAACAGGGCAAGATAATCAACCTCTTTTTTCAGTTGAGTTTTTAGATTATTTAGCGGTTTTACAGTTTGATGTAGATATTGATGCTGTACCAGAAGGTAGTGTTATTTTTGCACATGAACCTTTATTACGTATTCGAGGTCGTCTTTTAGTTTGCCAATTATTAGAGACCGCGTTATTAACGATTGTTAACTTTCAAACCTTGATTGCCAGTAAAGCGGCACGCGTATGTCAAGCGGCACAAGGGGATAGTGTTTTAGAATTTGGTTTACGTCGTGCACAAGGGATTGATGGGGGGATCAGTGCCAGCCGAGCAGCTTATATTGGCGGTTGTGCTGCCACCTCTAATGTTTTAGCAGGAAAATTACATGGTATTCCTGTTAAAGGCACCCATGCACACAGTTGGGTGATGGCATTTGAAGATGAACTCACTGCTTTTCGACGCTATGCAGACAGTTTACCTAATAATTGTACTTTTTTAGTCGATACCTATGATACACACACAGGTACAGAGAATGCGATTACCATCGCCCAAGAGCTACGTGAAAAAGGGCATCAATTACAAGGTGTTCGTTTAGACTCGGGAGATTTAAATCAATTAAGCCAACAAACACGCCAACAACTAGATGAGGCAGGCTTGGCAGATGTACCCATTATCGCTAGTAATGACTTAGATGAATACACCATCAGCGCACTTAAAGCCGCAGGGGCAAAAATTAGCGTATGGGGAGTGGGAACAAAATTAATTACCAGTTATGACCAACCTGCTCTTGGGGGAGTGTATAAACTCCATGCCTTACGTGATAGTGCAGATACCCCTTGGGATTATAAAATCAAGATCTCAGCAGATGCGACAAAAACGACCTTAACAGGGCAATTACAAATCCGTCGTTTTTATGATCCCCACACTCAATACTACATTGGCGACATATTATATGATATAAATCATACACCCTGTTTAACAGCGCACACATTAGCAGAAGGAGAAGCACAGCATTTTCCTGAGACAGCAAACTATACAGATTTGTTACAAGCTGTCATGCGTGATGGGGACATCCTTCCTGATGTGCTGCCCAAGCTTGCAGACATTCGCGATTATGCACAACAACAACAGCAAATGCTTCAACCAAGCTTAACCACACTAATATCAACGGCAAGCTATCCCGTTTTATTGGAAGCGCAATGTTATCACATCAGGCAACAATTGATTTTGCAGACTCGTAATGTAGGAAACGCTCTATGAAATTCATCAAAGTGGGTGCGGCAGTACTCAACCAAACGCCCTTGGATTGGGTGGGAAATGAACAACGTATCATTGCCGCAATCACCACTGCAAAGCAACATGCTATCAGCGTGTTATGCCTACCTGAAATGTGTATCAGTGGCTATGGGTGTGAAGATGCTTTTTTGGCAACAGGGACATTACACCAATCTGAACAAGCACTCTTAAGAATTGCTCCTTATACCAAAGATATGATTGTCACGGTGGGCTTGCCTTTATTATATGAAAACCGTGTTTATAACACCGTGTGCTTATTAGTGGATGGAAAAATTACAGGTTTTGTTGCTAAACGTTTTCTTGCCAGTGATGGCATTCATTACGAACAACGCTGGTTTCATGCATGGCCTGAAGGCTTACAAGAGCAAGTAGATATAGCAGGCATTTCTTACCCACTGGGGGATATTTATTTTAATTGTGGTGGGGTACGTATCGGCTTTGAAATTTGTGAAGAGGCATGGGTTGCTAACCGCCCTGGCATTCAACTAGCTCAACGAGGCGTGGATATTATCCTTAATCCCAGTGCCAGCCATTTTGCCTTTGATAAACATGCAGTACGTGAACGCTTTGTATTAGAAGGATCACGTGCCTTCAGTGTCAGCTATATTTACACTAATTTATTAGGCAATGAATCAGGGCGCGCTATTTATGATGGGGATAGCATTATTGCACATGGTGGTAAAGTTTTAGCCACCAGCCGTCGTTTTAGCTTTGCTGATTATCAAGTGGTACATGCCCTTGTAGATGTTGATGCGACCCGTATCTCCCAAGCCCGTACAGGGCGTTTTGTACCCAATCTTGAATCCCGTATTCATGTGCCGTTTACTTTTCCTGAACTGCTGCCAGAAGAATATAAAAAGCCACACTTAGCATGGGAATACAGTCCTAATTTAAAAGAAGAAGAATTTGCACGGGCGGTGAGCTTAGGCTTATGTGATTATTTACGTAAAAGTCGCTCACAAGGTTTTGTGCTCTCCCTTAGTGGGGGCGCAGACTCCTCCGCCATTGCTTGCCTTGTTCGTTTAATGGTGGAGTTTGGTGTAGATGAGCTAGGGTTTAAAGGCTTTTGTAAAAAAATGGATTACTGCAAACTCTCTGGTACAACCCCCAGTGATCTTGTACAAAAATTACTGACTTGTGTCTATCAAGCCACTGAAAACTCCTCAGCTACGACTCGACAAGCGGCATCAACCTTGGCACATAACCTTGGCGCGGAATACTTTGAATTTGACATAGACAATTTAGCAAAAGGCTATATCAATCTTATTGAAACCGCCTTACAACGTCCCTTAACATGGGAACAAGACGATACCTCCTTACAAAATATTCAAGCCCGTAGCCGTGCGCCCAGTGTTTGGCTACTCGCTAATATTAAAAATGCTTTATTACTTGCCACCAGCAACCGTTCAGAAGCCGCATTAGGCTATGCCACGATGGATGGAGATACCAGTGGGGGCTTAAGTCCTTTAGCGGGCATTGATAAACATTTTTTACGTCAATGGTTAGTCTGGTTAGAAACGCAAGGCCCTACAGAACTTTCTCCTATTAGCACCTTATCATTGGTCAATCAACAAGCCCCTACTGCAGAATTACGTCCTTCAGATATGAAGCAAACAGATGAAGAAGACTTAATGCCTTATGACATTCTTGATGCGATTGAAAAAGCGGCCATTCGCGATCGACAGACCCCTGAAGAAATTGTCCATCGTATTCGAGCCAAATTTCCTCAGCACCGTTTTCAACAAGTTATTATTTGGGTAGAACGCTTTTTTACCCTTTGGTCACGCAATCAATGGAAACGAGAACGTTATGCACCTAGCTTTCACCTTGATGATGAAAACCTTGATCCAAAAACATGGTGTCGCTTCCCTATTTTATCAGGTGGATTTGTATATGAACTCAATGAAATGAAACAACGTTTACAACAATCCAAAAAATAACTTCTTATGTAACAATTCAGTAACAAATAAAAGCGTGAATATTTTTTTTCACGCTTGTCTTATTTCATTAAACATTTTTTATATAACCTATTATATTTATTTATATAATAGAATGCTTCTATAGAAAAAAAAGTGATTTTTTTGATCTAAAACAAAGAAAAATTGTGCACTGCATCGTAAAAAAGTCATCATGTTTTTAATAAAAAGATAGAAATTCACCTTCATTTAAGTGTAAGATGACCGCACACGAATAAGTAATCATCAAAATCCAAAATTTTTGATATCACAAAGGAGAGAGTTGTATGCAACAAGAGATTGTTGATACGATTAAAAATAATCCAAAATTTCAGGAGCTAGTGGCAAAACGTAACAAACTTGCATGGACCCTATCCATCATTATGTTAGCCATCTACTACTCTTTCATTTTAGTTATTGCATTCACACCTGCTTCTTTAGCAACACCAATTAGTGAAGGTTCAGTCATCACAGTTGGAATTCCTGTCGGGCTTGTTATTATTGTAAGTGCCTTTATTTTAACAGGTGTTTACGTTAAACGTGCAAACAGTGAATTTGATGCTATCACTAACCAAATTAAGGAGGAAGTCAAGTGAGACTGAATTTTATTCTTTGGGCTGGCTTTGCCGCTTTATTTGGTGCTACAGGTGTTTTTGCCGCAGGTGCATTAACTGGTGAAGTTGAAAAGCAACCCCTTAATACAACTGCAATCATCATGTTCGTTGCATTCGTTGTTGGTACTTTAGGTATCACATACTGGGCTGCACAGCGTACAAAAACAGCAAAAGATTTCTACACTGCTGGGGGTGGTATCACAGGTTTCCAAAATGGTTTAGCCATTGCAGGAGACTACATGTCAGCAGCGTCTTTCCTAGGTATTTCTGGCCTAGTATACAAAAGTGGTTTTGATGGATTAATCTACTCCATCGGATTCTTAGTTGGTTGGCCTGTTATCTTATTTTTAATCGCAGAGCGTTTACGTAACTTAGGTAAATACACCTTTGCTGATGTAGCGTCTTACCGTTTAGGTCAAGCACCTATTCGTAGTTTAGCTGCGTTTGGTTCTTTAGCAACCGTTATTTTATACCTTATCGCTCAAATGGTGGGTGCAGGTAAATTAATCCAATTATTATTTGGTCTACCTTACGAATACGCTGTTGTATTAGTCGGTGTATTAATGATTTTATATGTAACCTTCGGTGGTATGTTAGCCACAACATGGGTACAAATCATTAAAGCGATTCTATTACTCTCTGGTGCAACCTTCATGGCAGCTGCCGCGCTTTACCACATTGGTGGCGTAGAAGAAATGTTCGTTGAAGCAATTAAAGTACACAAAAATGGCGAAGCTATCATGGCACCAGGTGGTTTAGTCAGCAACCCAGTTGATGCAATCTCCTTAGGTATTGCGTTAATGTTTGGTACAGCAGGTTTACCACACATCCTTATGCGTTTCTTCACTGTATCCGATGCTAAAGAAGCACGTAAATCAGTATTCTACGCAACAGGTTTCATTGGTTACTTCTACATCTTAACTTTCGTTATTGGTTTTGGTGCTATCGTTCTTGTTTCTACTAACCCTGAGTTCTTCACAAACGGTGCCTTACAAGGTGGCGGTAACATGGCTGCTATCCACTTAGCTAAAGCTGTTGGTGGTGACATGTTCTTAGGCTTTATTTCTGCTGTTGCTTTCGCAACTATCTTAGCGGTTGTGTCTGGTTTAACTTTAGCAGGAGCTTCAGCCATTTCTCATGACTTATACGCCAGTGTATTATGTCGTGGTAAAGTGGATGAAATGAAAGAAATGCGTTTATCTAAAATTGCAACTATCGTATTAGGTGTGATTGCAATTGTTTTAGGTATTGCTTTCGAGAAACAAAACATTGCGTTCATGGTTGGTTTAGCCTTCGCTATTGCTGCAAGTGCTAACTTCCCAGTATTATTCTTGTCCATGTTCTGGTCACGTTTAACTACATGGGGTGCTTTCTTCGGTGGTTTAGCTGGTTTATTAACAGCCATCACTTTAGTTATCTTAGGACCAATCGTATGGGTTGCTATCTTAGGAAACCCAGAGCCAATCTTCCCATCTAAATACCCAGCCTTATACTCTGTGTCTGTGGCATTCATTGGTATCTTCATCTTCTCTAGCATTGATAACAGTGCTCGTGCGAAGAAAGACCGTGAGGCCTTTGAAGCACAAGAGATTCGTTGCCAAACAGGTATTGGTGCTGAAGGTGCAGCTAGCCACTAATTATTAATTAATTATGTCTAGTTACTAACCTTTTTAAAGGTTGCTTAGAACCCCAAAGAGCGAAAGCTTTTTGGGGTTTTTTGTATGTTTACAGGTAGGTTGAATTTTACTAGAAAGGAGGCAAATACATTTATGAGTACATTAGAGCAACAAGCCTTTATTGCCGATATCCCCCCCTTTGATCGTTTACAAGAAGATGAATTAGCGATTGTAGCTAAATCAATGGACATCGCTTATTTTCAAGAAGATGATCAACCTATTGTTAGAGGAAAAGCCCCAGCTGCCCTATATATTATTATTAAAGGGGTGGTACAAGAAACCAATGCTGATGATGAAGTGATTTCCTTATCAGGATCACAAGATTCTTTTGATGCCATTTCCTTATTAGAAGGTAAAAGTAAAAGCACGTTTACAGTCAAAGAAGAGTTAATCTGTTATACCTTACCCAAGCCTATTTTTGATGAACTCTTACAAAGTAATCCTAATTTCCAAAGCTTTTATTACCAGAACATTTCTAAACGTGTAAATGAACTGATTGAACGCCGTAATAATAAAGATTTAGCCTCTTTTATGGTGGCTAAAGTTCATGAAGCTTATATTCATACACCTGTCATGGTTGATTCTGAAAACTCTGTCTATGATGCAGTAAAAGAAATGAAAACCAATAAAGGCAACTCCATGTTGGTACAACGTGGAGATGAGGTAGGAATTGTCACAGATAAAGATCTCAGTGATCACCTCGTATTAAATCGCTATTCTATTGATGCGCCAATTGGTGATATTGCCACCTATAATTTACTTGGTGTACAGCGTGAGGATTTCCTCTTTAATGCACTGTTAATGATGACCCGTTTTACCATTAAGCGTGTGGTTGTGTATGATAAAGACAAAGTGGTAGGGGTATTAGATCAAATTGATTTATTAAGTTACCTTTCTAACCACTCTCACTTAGTGACTGTACAAGTTGATCGGGCTAAAACCATTGAACAGCTGAAAACAGCCAGTAAAAACCTGTTAAGCATGATTAAAGCCTTGCATAGTCAAGGAATGAAAGTGCGTTATATCACCAAGTTGGTGAATGAATTAAATCAGAAGATTTTTAGAAAGCTCTATAGTTTTATCGCCCCTAATGATTTATTAGAAAATTCCTGCCTTATTATCATGGGAAGTGAAGGGCGTGGAGAGCAGATTTTAAAAACAGACCAAGATAACGCTATTATTGTACGTGATGATTTTGAGTATGATTATTTACGTGAAGTAGCTGCCCAATTTAGTGATACCTTAAAAGAATTTGGTTATCCTAAGTGTAAGGGGAATATTATGGTTAGTAATCCGTATTGGTTTAAACATCTTCAGGATTACAAGGATGAAGTATATCGTTGGATTCAGCATCCTGCTGAAGAATCCATGATGAATATGGCAATATTTTATGATGCAGTTGCGGTAGCAGGGGATCCTGAGCTATTAAATGAAACAAAAGCCTATTTATATAAAAAACTACAAGATAATCATGCCTTCTTTGCACATTTTGCTAAACCGACTTTAGCATTTGAAACCCCTTTAACCATGTTTGCTAACTTTATTGTGGAAAAATCCCACCATAAGAATGAGTTAGATATTAAAAAAGGGGGGATTTTCCCAATTGTACATGGTATTCGTAGTTTAGCTTTAGAGCACCGTATTCCTCAAACGAATACAATTGAACGATTAAAAGTATTATCTAATCAAGGTGTTTTAGATAAGCAATTTGCCATTGAATTAGTTGAGGCATTTGCTTTTATGGTGTCCTTACGTCTACAATTTGAATTGGAAGAGGTTAATAGTGCTAAAGAGCATGATAACTATATTAACCCAAGTAAGCTTAACAAGCTGGAACGTGATTTATTAAAAGATTCATTAAAAATTGTGGATGAGTTTAAAAAATACACTAATTATCACTTCAAACTGAATACGGCAAGTTAAATGATGCAATTCTGGGATAATTATAAAAAGAAACGTAATCGGCAGCGGCTGAAGGATGAAAGCTATGCTTATTTATTTGATCCACCCCCTGATGAAGAATACATCTGCTTTGATTGTGAAACAACGGGCTTAAACCCTAAAAAAGCAGAAATTCTATCTATTGGTGCGGTTAAAATTAAAGGCAACCGTATTCTCACCAGTGAGAAACTTGAGCTGTTTATTCGCCCTAGTGAAAGTATTGATCCTGCCAGTATTAAAGTACATTTAATTCGCCATTGTGATGTAGAAAATGGCTTAAGCCCTGAAGATGCCTTACTGGAGTTTCTCAAATTCATTGGCTCACGGCGTTTAGTGGGATATTATCTTGAATTTGATGTAGCAATGGTCAATAAATACCTACATAAATTATTAGGTATCACTTTGCCACATGAACAGATTGATGTGTCAGGGATTTTTTATGATAAAAAGCAAGATGCATTAAACCCTTCACATGTTGATTTGCGCTTTGATGTCATTATGGAAGAGCTGGGCTTACCTACTTTAGGTAAACATGATGCGTTTAATGATGCATTAATGACGGCAATGATATTTTTAAAGTTGCAGCGTACCCCCAAATTGTAAAAGATGTCTTAGAAGAAAGACTCTTAGGTTTTGATCTGAGAGTTCTTTTTTCTAAACGTTGTCTATATTGAACTAACATCCTCTTCGTTATTGTGTAAGCCCTCCTTTAAAAATACTTTCCTAATAACTATATCCTTCTTTTATAGCTAAAAAATAAACAGCTTCTTGTATTTTTTTGATTTATTTACAGATAGTTGTTTGAGTTTGTAATAGAGGTGGTATAATCTCCCCCAACATTATCCTCTCCATTTAGTTATACACTATTGACAGCGTGTATAGCAGTCATCACTAACCTCTAATTGAAATAAACAACTTTATGACATTTTCCTCTCTCGGACTTTCTGCGCCTCTTCTTCGTGCTATTGATGAAAAGGGATATGACACCCCCTCTCCTATCCAAGTGGAAGCCATCCCTGCTGTTTTATCAGGTAAAGATTTAATGGCAGCAGCCCAAACAGGTACAGGTAAAACCGCAGGATTTACTTTGCCTTTATTACAACAACTCTCTGAGGGAGCTCCTGTAAAACCTAACCAAGTACGTGCCTTAATTTTAACCCCAACACGTGAATTGGCTGCCCAAGTTGCTGACAGTGTATCCTTATATGGGAAATATTTATCATTAAAATCAAGCGTTGTTTTTGGCGGGGTAAAAATTAACCCACAAATGATGCGTTTACGTGGTGGTGTTGATATTTTAGTGGCTACACCGGGGCGGTTACTGGATCTCTATAATCAAAATGCTGTACGTTTTTCCCAGTTAGAAATATTGGTATTAGATGAAGCGGATCGGATGCTTGATATGGGGTTTATTCGAGATATTCGTAAAATCTTAGCAGCATTACCTAAAAAACGTCAAAATTTATTATTTTCAGCGACTTTTTCTAATGATATCCGTAAATTAACACATGATATTTTAACAAATCCCGTTCAAATTGAGGTCAGTCCTCGTAATGCGGCGGCACAAAGTGTACAGCAATCTGTATATGAAGTGGATAAAGCAAAAAAATCAGCTTTACTAAGCCATTTAATTCGTAATAATCAATGGGAGCAGGTATTAGTTTTTACTCGTACCAAGCATGGTGCAAACCGTCTAGTGCAGAAGCTAGAACGTGATGGGATCACCGCAGCAGCCATTCATGGTAATAAAAGCCAAGGAGCACGGACACGCGCTTTAGCTGCGTTTAAATCAAATGAAGTTCGTGTACTGGTCGCAACCGATATTGCAGCACGCGGTATTGATATCAGTGAGCTTCCTCATGTAATTAATTTTGAACTGCCCAATGTACCTGAAGATTATGTTCATCGTATTGGACGTACAGGGCGTGCAGGTTCAGAAGGTGAAGCGATTTCTTTAGTGAGTGCAGATGAAGTGGCATTCCTATCAGGGATTGAGAATTTAATTCGTCAAACTTTAGTACGAGAAGTAGCAAAAGGTTTTATTCCTATACATACTGTGCCAATTACTACTTTACGTGACCGCCCCCAAAAACCTAAAAAACCCAAGAAGCCCAAAGCGCAAAAAACAGAGCAAAACGCACCTTATGGGGCAGATAAAACAAAAAAAGGCTCTCCTCCAAGAGGTAAGCAACCACGCCGCACATTAAGCAGCCCAGCAAAAAAACAATTTTCACCTAAACGCCGTAGTACAGGTTCTAGATAATTTTATTAGGGTGGCAATAGCGCAGCGTATTCCACCATTTTCAAGGAATGCCTTAAATGACGAGCCTTAGCCTTAAAAAGGTGGAATACGCTGCGTGAATTTTAACCTTAAAATATAAGGGTTAGTGGCGCAGCTATTGCCACCCTACGGATCACTTCCCTCGTTAAAACATGGAGCATAAAAACTAGATAATTCTTAACTTAATAGCAGTGAAGCATTGCATTCAACGCTGCTACAGTTTGATAAATAAGATAACTTTCTGGTGAGTACGTAACTTCAATTCATTACATTAATAATGCATAGCCAAAATTCTTTTTAAAACGTATTTTAAAATTATCTAAGCTAAAGTTATGGTTTTGTGTCCCATGATGCTCCATCTTAATCGCTGCCATCAGTGATGCAATTCGTCCAGTCGTTTCCCAATCAATATCTTTTTGTAAGCCATATAATAAACCTGCACAAAAGGCATCCCCACAGCCTGAAGGATCATTCATGGCTTTAGCATGTGCCACAGGGATTTGATAACGGGTATCTTGCACCAATATAATAGTACCCTCTGCACGGGTTACAATTAAGGCATTGACACGGCGAGCAATTTGCTGTGAATTTAACCCTGTTCGCTCAGACATGATACGCCACTCTTTTTCGGTGACTAAAATCCATGACGCATGTTCAATAAATTTTAATAATTCATCTCCATCAAAATAATGAATACTGTGCCCTGGGTTAAATATAAAAGGAATCCCTGCTTCACTGAATTGTAATGCATGAACCATCATGCCATCTGCGCTATCTGCTGAAATAGTCCCAACACTGATATCATTGGCTTGGGATACATGGTTTTGACTGGAAAATAAAGTCGCACCGGGGTGAAAGGCAGTAATATGATTATCATCCATATCAATAGTGACAAAGGTTTGTGCGGTGTAACTGTGTTCAATATTTTTGATATGATCACAATTAATTTCATGAGAGGCTAACCACTCGGCATAAGGTGCAAAATCTGTCCCCACACTTGCCATCGGTACAGGGTCTGTGCCCAGTAATTTTAATCCATAGGCAATATTTCCTGCCCCACCACCAAATTGGCGACGTAAATCAGGTACCATAAAATGCACATCTAATGCTTGCATTTGAGAAGGGGTAATGTGGTGCTTAAATTTATCATTAAATACCATTACCGTATCATAACTAAATAAGCCACAAATAAGTGCAGACATAGGCAATTCCCAGTAATATAAATTGTTGTTATCCTTGATGCTGAGACATTGGCAATAGAATGAACACTTTTTTATTTTTAATATAGTAGTGTGTTGATAAGTAACACATGATTAATAATGTTAAAAGCAAAGCTTTTAATTTCACTGTATTTTTTTATCTACAGACAGTATCTCAATACACTATAAATAATGTCTCATCTGTGTGAAATAGCTGTTCTAAGCGATTATTATGCCAAATTTATAGCTTAATAATAGGCACTATAGAACACTCCCCTCCTTCTAATGGAGGGGGGGCTCTATTTCTGTATGTATGATCACTGTCCTACCAGCGGTATCATCACGATACATGAATACGTATAAGTTTAGCGGCTGAAATGCCTTTTACCTAGGAAACTAATAAGGAATAACCAAAATTTTGCTGAAAACGCTGCTTAAATTCGTCAGAGGTAAAATGGTGGTTTTGTGTACCATGATGTTCTACTTTAATCGCCCCCATTAAAGAAGCAATACGCCCTGTAGTTTCCCAGTCAATATCATTTAATAAACCATATAATAAACCGCCACGGTATGCATCACCACACCCTGTCGGATCATTCACTGCATTCACTTGTACACTAGGGATAGAGTAATTAGCTTGTTTGGTGTAAATGGTGGAACCACTGGAACCACGGGTAACAATTAAGGCATCTACACGTTCTACTACTTGGGCGATATCTAAATCAGTACGTTCTGACATGAGCTTCCACTCATAATCATTGACGATCACCCATTTGGCTTGCTCAATGAATTGGCGCAGCTCTGTGCCATCAAACATCGGTAAACCTTGACCGGGATCGAAGATAAACGGTACACCCGCTTCAACAAACTCTTGTGCATGTTGAATCATCCCATCACGCCCATCTGGTGATAAAATCCCCACTTTAATATTAGCAGCATCATCCACTTTATTTTGATGAGAGAAGCTCATTGCACCGGGATGAAAAGCAGTGATTTGATTATCATCCATATCTGTGGTGATAAAAGCTTGTGCAGTGTAAGTATGTGGGACTTCTTTCACATAATCACGCGAGATTTCCCATTTATCCATCCACTCTGCATAAGGTGAAAAATCAGTGCCTACTGTTGCCATGGGCACAGGGTTGCCCCCTAATAATTTTAGGTTATAAGCAATATTTCCTGCACATCCACCGAATTCACGGCGCATATCAGGGACCATAAAAGACACATTAATAATATGAACCTGTTCAGGTAATATATGGTTTTTAAAGCGATCATTAAAAACCATGATCGTATCAAAAGCAAATGAACCACAAATCAATGCAGACATAATTAATTAATCCTTGTGAAAATAATAAAAGAGTAAAAATGAATAATATTTTAGAAGTGCTTATACATTACAGCTGCGATTGCTTTTAGAGTGAAAGCAATCGCAGAGAAAAGGCAGGAATTTAACCAATAGATATATTATAACGAACCTGACACCGCAAGGTAACGCATATTTTGTCCTTCAAAACCTAGTTGGAACATGTTAATAAAGATAAGCATTGCTTTTTCTTTATACACATACACATCTTGTAAGCGGTAATTAAGCGGACAGCCTCGGCTTTTAGGTACTTTTTTATCTTTTTGTAAGATACGGCTTTTATCTTTGGCTTCATCCGTTAAGCTTAAAGTGAACATTTGACTATCGCCAATGCCATAACATTCTGCTTTTCCCTTTTTGAGCTGTAATTGCAGTTTATAAGTTTGTACAGGGGGTAAACCTGTATAGACAGTCTCTAAAGAAAAACGTACTTGATGGCGATCTGCGCTAATATCAGTTAAAGGATGAGAGATACTATGCGCGCCTGTATTGGCTGCTTTAGGATCAATATTTAACTTTTTAAGGCTAGATTCTGCAGCTTTTAAATTGAGTGCCACCACGCCTTCAACCGTAATCTCTTTTCCTAAAGCAGCTTGCTCATCTTCGGTTAACGTTGTTTTAATAGGTGGTAGGGCATAATCATTTTTTGCCACATCTAAAAAATAAATAATCGAATATAAAGTACCACTGCCATCTTCTTGACCAAATTGTTGAAAAGAAAGGTAATCCCCTTCCTCTGTAAACCCTAGAAAACGTAACTGCGCTGCATCAGCTGCCCATACAAATGAGGAGATGCTGAAACAAAGCAAAAATAACACACTACGCATAATTTTATGCTTCCTTAGCCAGAGTAAATAAAAAAATAAATTGTCTCCTATCATAATCTGCTTGTGTAGAAAAAAAAAGCCATGACCCACTATTTAGCATAAAAAATATGGACAAGCTAAAGAGTTAAGCAATTAAATCAACTCCTTTTTATTTTTATTTTGGTTTATACTTTTGTAGCAATACAGGTAAGTACTGTATTATTAAGCACTATGCCCCCTTTGTTTTTCACATATTCTATGTAAATTATGAAAACAACCCCCGAAATTACTGAACTGGTTAGCCAGCTTCCTTTATTTAAGCACCTTGATAAATATGAACTTAATACCTTATTAGAACGTGCTGATACCGTACGGTTTAGACACAATCAATTGGTTTTTCGTGAGGGGGATGTAGGTCACTCTTTATTTATCGTATTAAGCGGTAGTGTGTTGGTATTCACTGTTAACCAACAAAAGGAAGAGGTAGAGCTTGCACAGCTTCATAGTGGTGATTATTTTGGGGAGCAATCATTACTACCCAATAGTTTAGGGCAGCGTAATGCCAGTGTACGTATTCTTGATGATAGCAGTTTATTACGTATATCAGGCTCAGATTTTCAAAGCTTTCTAGCCCATGCCCCTGAATTAGTGGATGAATTGCAACAAGCAGGGGAAGAGCAGATTCGCCATAAAATGGTACAAGAATCAGCCTTATTCCAGCATTTCCCCCTTGATATTAACTTTCCTGCTACTGAAGATAAAAATTTTTGGCTACAGCAACAAGTGTATCAAGATGAGGAAGTGGTTTTTCATGAGGGAGAGCAAGGGGATAAGTTTTACCTGATTTTTTCAGGGGTGGCAAAAGTCAGTAAAACTGAAAATGGACAAGAAATAGTATTAGGCAGGTTAGGAGAAGGGAGTTTTTTTGGCGAACTGGCATTAATTAACCAAGCCCCCCGTGCAGCAACCATTACCGCTGAAGGTATCTTGCAAGTTGCTGTATTAAGTGGTGAAAAATTTATTACCTTATATAAAAATTCTCCTCGCTTACGTGAACAGTTAGAACATTTAAGTGGCTTTTATCATTTACCTAATCGTGGGGTGGTGACCTTACATGCAGGTAAATTTATGGAGATGGACAGTATCACCGCTGTCTATCACAGCAATAAAGGTGCAAGTGTCACTACCACCAAAGTGGTAGGTAAACCTATTTTTAGTATGCACCGCCTTAATGCAGCCAATCGCCCAACCACTCGCCTAGTATTTGAAAATAGTGCAGCTGATACCTACCGTGAAATTATTTTACAAGATGGTTATGTCATCAGCGTGATGGCAACAGGCGCATGGTTAGATTTAGGGCGTGTACATGAGTTAGTGTTTAACGAACAAAAAACGTATTTTTGGCAACATGCCTTATTTCGTGAAAAAGGGGAATTATGGCTAGCGCGTGAAAAGCAAAGCTATGCTGACACTGCGATTGTCTGCCGTTGCACAGGGGTGACACGGGGAGAGTTAAATCGTTGTGTTGCGCAAGGCTGTAATCGTGCTGATTTATTAGCAGAAAAAACGGGCGCATCACGTGTCTGTGGTGCCTGTATGCCCTTATTGGTAGAGATTGCTGGGCGTTCTGACATGTTGAGTTGTCGTGTTAGTGAAATTAAAACCTTAAGCCCACAGGTGAAAAGCTTTCATCTCACCCCAGATACTGAGAAAACCTTGATTCCAGCTAAAATTGGACAACATATTTTAGTTGAAGCACAAATTAATGGGCAATGGGTACAACGTAGTTACACCTTAACCTCTCCACCTCAACAAACAGCGTATTATGAAATCACAGTAAAACGTGAGCCACGAGGCATATTTTCCAACTGGTTACATGATAAGCTTACTGATAATAGTAGTTTACGTATTTCAAAGCCACAGGGTGATTTATATTCCATTATTCATAAAAATACCCCTGTCATTTTTTTTGCTGGAGGAATTGGGATTACCCCAACCCTCTCATTATTACACCAACACCGTACCCACAATAATCATGAAGCCCCTATTTATATTGATTATTCAGCTCATGATAAACAAGCTCATTTATATCAAGAGGTACTTGAACAAGCACAACAAGACAGTAAAACGGTTACTACTTATTTACGTAACTCTAAGCAACAAGGGCGTATTAGCGAAGAAGAAGTCCATCAGATTACGCGCCGTTATCCCACCGCTCAAATTTTTGTTTGTGGGCCTAAAACCTATCAAAATACAATCATAAAACATTTACACAATGCACATGTTGCAGATATTGCTGTGCACAGTGAAGAATTTATTCCTTCAGGGGGGCAGCTGGGGGACATGTCGCTGGGAATGGCACGATTTATTGCAGGGTTTAGCTTTTTTATCTGTTTATTAATGGCTTTTTATTTTGCAGGCATGAACATGACTGTGTCGGCTGCCCTCACGAATTATCCCCCTGATTGGTGGCTGAGCATCACGACAGATAAATGGCTGTGGAAGCAAGTGACAGGGTATAGCAGTGTTGTATTACTGATTGGGGCGGGGTTGGTGGCATTACGAAAACGTATTCGTTTTGCACAACGCTTAGGCAATTATCCATTGTGGCGATTATGGCATATTGTTATTGGGGGGGGGAGTCTTATCACACTTGCGCTACATACCCAGCTTTCATGGGGGCAGGGGGTGAGTGCTTTATTAAGCTTCAGTTTATTTGCAGTGATAGCACTAGGCATCTTTACCACATTTAGCTTATTGATGAGCCAATCCCACACACAACAAAGTATTGCAACGGGGTATCAACGTTTACATACCTTACATTTAATTTTTACATGGTCACTCCCTATGTTAATTATTTTGCACATTTTTTCTGCTTACTATTATTAATACCTAACTTATCATGATAACTGATCGTTTTATTATTTGGCTTTGGGCAAATCGTAGTAAAATTTTACTGTGGCTAGGCTGGTTTTCTGTCACTTTGGGAGGCGCGATCTATTTTGGTTTACCTTTTTTTACCCATGCAGAACAAGAGTACTATTTACCTGCACCCGTGAACCCTCCACACCACCAACTCCAAGAAAATTGCCAAGTTTGTCATGAACCCTTTAATAACACACAGCGACAAGAAGCTTGTTTAAGTTGTCATGCAAAAGAGTTAAAACAGGTCAATGACTCTCATAGTATCAATAAATTTAATGATCCGCGTTATCATACAAAATTACAGAAATTAGATGCCAGCCGTTGTATTACTTGTCATGCAGAACATACAGAAAATAGTGACCGTCATGGTGTGACCATAGCAGGCGATTTTTGTAAACACTGTCACGCTGAGATTCAGCTTGATTTACGTGATCATAAAAACTTTAAATTTGATGGTTGTCAGCAGTGCCATAATTATCATGATAATACCGTTTTATATAAAGATTTTTTAAAAAAACATCATCATCAAGCAGATACAGATAAACAGGCAGCTTTACCAGCTCGCAATTTATCAAATCGTTATCAACAACCCCCCACTTACTCATCAGAACCGTTAAATTTATTACAACAGGATTCACCTATTGATATCCCTTTAGATATTAAAATCGCCGAAGAATGGGAAAATGGCGCACATGCACAAGCAGGGATTAATTGTACACAATGCCATCATAATGAAGGAACGACAGCATGGATCAAAAAACCTAGCTTTTCCGTCTGTCAGCAGTGTCATAAGCAAGAATATCAAGGATTTATTTCAGGACAGCATGGGATACGTTTAAAACATGATATGCCTGCTTTACAGATTTCAGAAGCACAACTCCCGATGCAAGCCAATGCAGGGGAATTAACCTTAAGTTGTAGCTCTTGCCATAAAGCGCACCGTTTTAGTACCAAACATGCAGCGGTAGAAGGGTGTTTAGTTTGTCATGCAGATCAGCATAGTTTAGCTTATAAGAAATCACCCCATTATCAATTATGGGAAGCTGAACGACGTGGAGAACTTAAAGCAGGACAAGGCGTATCCTGTGCCAGTTGTCATTTACCTCGTTTACAAACTGAAAATGAAACATGGGTAGAGCATAATCAAAGTGCTCATCTATACCCGAATGAAAAAATGTTAAAAACCGTATGCATGGCATGTCATGGAGTAGAATTTAGCTTAACTGCATTAAATGATGACACAATGATAAAGAATAATTTTACAGGTGAAGTGGTTGATCCCATAAGTGGTTTTTCTTTATTAAAAAAATAATATATTCATTGGCTAATATAAGGAGGGATAGATGCCATTTGTTCAAATACATCTTATAAAAGGTAAATCATCAGAAAGTTTAGCAGCCATTTCTAATGCTATTCATCAAGCACTTGTTGAAGAATTTCATATACCTGAATTAGATAAATTTCAGGTTATTAATGAGTTAGAGGAAGGGAAGTTAATTTTCCCACCTGAATATTTAGGTATCCCTCATACTAGAAATATGATTTATATCCACATTACAGCAAAACAAGGACGCACTGTGGAGATGAAGAAAAAACTGTATGCAAAAATAGCACAGTTAATTAATGAAAAAACACAGATATCACAAGATGATATTTTTATTGTCTTGACTGAAAATAGCGAAGAAAACTGGTCTTTTGGTAGAGGGAAAGCCCAATTAATTGAATAATAGTATATGATATTGCTTTATTAGAAAGCCTATTATTTTATTTAAAAGGAAATAAAAAATGAGTGATTTATTTTTAGTCACCAAAAAAGTGTATATGGATATCACCGTTGATGGAAAGCCAGAAGGGCGTATTGTGATAGGCTTATTTGGGGAAACTGTGCCTAAAACAGCGCAAAATTTTTATCAACTGTGTACACATGAAAAAGGTTTCGGTTACAAGGGTTCAAAATTCCATCGAGTCATTTCACAGTTTATGGCTCAAGGGGGAGATTTTACAAATGGTGATGGCACAGGTGGAAAATCCATTTATGGGGAAAAATTCCCTGATGAAAATTTTAAAATAACACATACTCATCCTGGTTTTTTATCCATGGCAAATGCAGGCCCTGATACAAATGGCTCACAATTTTTTATCACCTTTATAAAAACCCCTTGGTTAGATGGTCGCCATACTGTATTTGGAGCAGTTCTTGAAGGGATGGATATTATGCGTAAGATAGAAAAATTATCAACAGATAGACGTGATAAACCAACTAAGGATGTAGTGATTGCAGATTCTGGTTCATTAGAATTAGATAAACCTTTTATTCCAAGTTTTGAAGACTAAATATAAACGCTAGTCATCGCTAAAAAGTGGGTAAAAGGTGTTTTACCCACTTTATAATTAAAATCCTATCTTAAAATCCCTCTAAAACAATTTTCCCAATAGCACGACCTGATTCTAATTCTTCATGGGCTGCCTTTAAATTATTTGCATTGATAAGCCCTAGGTTTTTAGCCACAGTTGTTTGGATAGAACCTTGATCGACCAAATCAGCGACCTGATTCAGTAATTGTCCTTGTTCATGCATATCAGCCGCTTTAAACATAGACCGTGCAAACATAAATTCAATATGTAATGATAAACTTTTTGGTTTCATTTTCATTACATCTAAAGGCTGGGCAGGATCGTCAATCATGGCAATTTTACCAAAAGGCGCAAGCAGCTCGGTGTAGCTTTCAAAGTAAGAATCTGTACTGTTCAAACTGGCAACATGGGTAATTTGACCAATCCCTAAAGCTTCAATTTGTGATTGCAAAGGTTGAGTATGATCAACAACATAATGTGCGCCTAATTTTTTGACCCAAGCTTGTGAACTTTCCCGTGAAGCCGTGGCAATAATAGTCGCGCCTGTGATCGCTTTAGCAATTTGAATTAAAATAGACCCTACGCCACCTGCTGCCCCCACAATTAAAATCACTTCATCAGATGTTTCTTCTGATTGGGGAGATTGTTTTTTAATCGCTAAATGTTCAAACAGCATTTCCCATGCAGTAATAGCGGTTAACGGTAATGCTGCCGCTTCCTGATTAGATAAGCTTTTTGGTTTATGACCAACAAGACGCTCATCAACACATTGATATTCAGCATTACTACCTTGACGATTAAGAGCACCAGCATAATAAACTTGGTCACCGAGTTTAAACTGTGTAACCTCTTCTCCTATTGCAATCACTTCTCCTACTGCATCCCAGCCTAATACTTTCTGTTCACCTTCTTCAGGTGCCATTCGCTGACGAATTTTATAATCTACTGGATTAACCGCAATAGCATTAATTTTAATTAATAAATCATGTCCCGTTGCAATGGGTTGAGGGAGTTCTATATCATTTAAAGAATCAGGGTCATTGATTGGTAAAGACTGTGTGTAACCGACTGCTTTCATCATGTATCTCCAGTTAAAAACTCATTGATTGACAGTATAGAGATTGATTACACTAAGTTAAACCGTATAATAATTGAAAAATTATCAAAAAATATTTGACAATATGTTATTAGAAGATCTTCAAGTTATTCTCAAAGTGGCAGAGTTTCGTAGTATTACCGCCGCTGCCACACATTTAGATATGCGTACTGCAACCGCCAGTGCGGCATTAAAACGTGTAGAGAAAGCATTAGGGACAGAATTATTTATTCGTACCACGCGACAGTTGCGTCTCTCTAGTGCAGGGGAGAAATACATTCCACAATGTGAGCAAGCATTGTTGATGTTAGAGCACGCCAAGCAAAATATGAAGGATGATTTAGATATTATTGATGGGGAGTTACGTATTGCTTTATCATCAGATTTAGGGCGAAATTTAGTCGCGCCTTGGCTGGATGAGTTCATGGAAACGTACCCTAAAATCAGCTTAAAGTTAAATATTAATGACAGTGTAATTGATTTTTATCGAGATTCTGTTGATATGGCACTGCGTTATGGCTCACCTGATGATGCCAATTTATATGGTTTTAAAATTTGTGATGTTCCAGGCATATTGTGTGCAACACAAGCATATATTGATAAGACAGGCATACCACAACACCCCCATGATTTAGCCTCTTATAATGGGCTATTTTATCAGCTATACGATGTAACCTATAATGTGTGGGAATTTTCACAGGGTACAGCCAAATATAAAATTAAAATGAGTGGTAATCGTGCCTCAAATGATGGTGATCTTGTGAGGCGTTGGTGTGTAGCAGGCAAAGGGGTAGCTGTTAAGTCATGTCTTGATATAGCTGCTGATTTATTAGCTGGCAATGTAATAAACCTCATGCCTGAATTTAAACCAAAGTCAACAGCTATTTTCAAACAATTGATTGAAAAAGGTATTTTAGATAAGAATTTTATAAATTAGCTTAATTTTTTCAATGGTATTGACGACCATTTTTTAAGTTCAAAACTAACTTATTGGTGATAATTCTGCATAGTTTTTCGCAAAATTCTACTTTGCAATATCTTAGACTACTTCTTTAGATTTCTTCTTAAATTACTCTACTGTAGGGGCAAATTTTTGTGGTTGCCCCTTGGTGGTGGTTTTTGTGGTAATGGTTGTACCTTCAGTGGTTGTTCAAGGGTTACCCCTACATTTCACATTTTGAGGAAAGAAAATATATAAATAGTTTTAATTACATTATATTTTTATGTGGTGATATAATACATTACTATTATAATGTTTTGATAAGGATTGAAGTATGCCAATTAGTTTTAATTTTTTACCAGCAGGAAGTGGTGATGCAATTTTAATCTCAGCTGATGGATTTAATATTTTAGTTGATGGTGGGAATAATAGAATGCGACAAAGGTGTAAATTATCTAATGAGCTTAAACAAATTAAAGATAAAAACCAATTTCTTGATTGGGTTGTATTAACACATATTGATGATGATCATATTAATGGTGTTATACATATTCTAAAGCCAACTAATGAGTTAAATACTATTGTTAAAAATATATGGTTTAATTCATGTGACAACTATCAAGTTAATAGTAATTCTCAAATAGAAGATATTAGCATGACACAACTAAAAACATTTGAAAAACTTGTAGATATAACTAAGCAAAAAAATGAAAATATAAAATTACATAAAAATATATCTATTAATAGATTCAATCAACCTCTGAATATAAACAAAAATATAAAAATTGAGCTATTATCTCCAACAGATGATGCATTACATGAATTACATACAAAATATAAGAGAACTTTTGGGGAGAATGAAAATATATCTAAACAGATTACAGATTATGAATACCCTATCAACGAATTAGCTGAGATATCATTTAATCCTAATGGAGATAATTCTGTTACAAATAAATCAAGCATTGCTTTCATTTTAACATATAAAGAAAATTTTAATTTTTTACTTTTAGCAGATGCGCATATTACTGAAATAGTAGATACGTTAAAAAATAAGGGATATAGTGAAAATAAAAAATTAAAGCTTCATTTTGTAAAGTTATCCCATCATGGTAGTAAATATAATTTAAATATAGATTTTCTTAATTTAATTGATACTGATACCTTTATTATTTCTAGTAATGGGAATCATGGGCACCCAAATAAGGAAACATTAAGTAAAATCATTATTCATTATCACCCTAAACCAATTAAATTTATATTTAATAATAAAAATGTATTTGAAAATAATAGAATATTTTCTATTTCTGAGAAAGAAGAATATAAGTTTGAATTAGAATTAGCAGATAAAAATAAATTAACATTTGAGTAAACCTAATTATGTCTAATAATCATATTGAAGATTTTCTTGTTGAGGTTCAAGGTGAAGGAAGTGGAAGTGGTATTTTAGTAAAGCCAACTGAAGGTGCTACTGTTTGCTATATCTTTACAGCAAGACATGTATTGCTTAAAAATAAAAATACTGAAGAAAATATACAAAATAAAGTTGAATATAAAGTTTTTTATAAAAAAGAAAAGTTAGAATTATTAGATGAAAAGCTATATATAGATGAAGATTATGATTTAGCTATTTTTATATTGGATTTAAAAAACCAATATAATAAAAAAATATTAGAAAATCTTAATAAATTAGTTATATACAATGATGATTTTGATATATGTATGGGAGTTGGGTACCCTCATATAAGAAGTGAATTGTCTATTAAAACAGGATATTATGAATTTAGATTTAATCGATATATAAAAGAAATACCAGAAAAAGAAACTTTACAGGAGGAAACTTTACAGGAGGAAACTTCATTGTATGAAATTATTGCTAACCAAGTATTATTTTGTCCTGAGAATAGCCAACATGATAATATGCAAGGATTTTCTGGTAGTGGTATTTTAGTAAAAAATAATAATACTTATTATTTATCTGGTATTGCTATAAAATCATTAAACCAACAAGCTTTAGTCTGCTTAAGCTTAACGAATCTTTTCCAACATATACAAACAAAACTAAAATCATATCTTCCATACTTTGACTCCGAGATAGAAAAAAATACAATACAAATAGGAGGATATTCTTATAGGGAAGAACTTGGTATTAGTGATAATGAGCTAAATCAGAAATATTTAAAAGACCTAATTAATACTCAGTTAGATGGAGAATCATCTTCATCTTTAATTAAAGAAATTCAAGAAAAAAGGGATACTGAACAACAGCTTGAATACATAAAATTTGGGGGCGAATTTTATAAAAAATTAGAAAAGAAAGCTAAAGAATTAGATGAAATTCCTATTGTTTATTTATACCAAGCTTTATTATTTGATGAAAATAATGAGCATAAGAAGGCTACAAATAACTTTAAAAAAGCAGTTAAGTATAGAAGTGATTTTCAAGCATATTTTGATAAAGCAAAAGCTATGAGAGCAATAAACTCTCATAAGGAAACTAAAGCACAAACACTTAATGAACTTACAGCAGAAGAAAGTGTATTAAATTATAATGATATTGAATCCTTAGAAAATTACTTAGAACAGCTAGAATTATTACCTGATAATGAAAAAAAGAAGGAAAAGTACACTGAAAAATTAGAACGTATTTATACTGCTATACTTGACTATTACCAAAAGGAAAAAGCTTTATCTTCTAATAAAAATACTGAAAATGATGAAAAAATAGCTGAAGTTTATTTTCATTTAGGAAATATATATTTAGGTAGGCAAGAATATATAACAGCAAATAATTCATTTAGTCATTCATTAGATATGAAAGATATAGAACTACTAAAAGAAGCCAAGCAAAAACTACTTTATACTTATTGTAAGGTTATTGATGTATATAAAAATGAAGAAGAAAATAAACCTAAAATAATTGATATATTAGAAGAGGCAGAAAAATTTTTAGATAAATATGAAATAGAACCAAATCAATCAAGTGGAAAAATTTACACAACCTTTGCTCGCCATTTTTTTCAAAATGAAGATTTTGATGAAACTAAAAAATATTTAGATAAAGCATTAAGTGTGTATATAAAACTTAATATTGGTGAAAATTGTTTTAATAGGAAAGTTATTTCAATTTATTCATCATTAGCAAAAAATGATAGGTATTTAAAAAATAGAGAGCATGTCAACTCTATAATTTATTTTGAAAAGGCTAAAAAATCCTTAAATAAGGATGATAATTATCAACATTTTTGTGACTTAATAGCAAAAAGACAGCAGGCTCACCTTGCTCACTCAAATAAAAAAGAGATGAGAGTGCTAAAGAGGGTTTTAACAGAACAAACTGAAAAAATGGGCTGTATACAAACAAAGTTGCAGGATATACAAGAAAATTATCAATCTAATACATCACAAGAACAAAAAATTAATGATGAAATTAAAAACCTACATTCTATTTTAAATGATATTTTTACTCACTTAAAAGATAAATAAGATAGATAAAAAATTAAAAAACTATCTTTAAGTAATTTCTATTAGGAAATACAAAAATGTAGGGGTAACCCTTGTGGTTACCCTATAGGCGGTGGTAAATACAAGGGGAGGGCAACCACAAGGGATTGCCCCTACGGGTTAAAAAATCATGAAATACAACCCAAATATCCATAATAGAAAATCGATCCGATTAAAAGAATATGATTATTCACAGGCAGGATTATATTTTATTACCCTTTGTATAAAAAATTATAAACATCTATTTGGTGAAATTATTGATGATAAAATGATTTTAAATGATGCGGGTAAAATGGTTGAAAGTGAATGGGTAAAATTAAAAAAACGATTTAAAAATATTGAATTACACGAATATGTTGTAATGCCTAATCATTTTCATGCCATATTAGAAATTACTGTAGGGGCGACCCTTGTGGTCGCCCAGGATAATGTGGACACCCACAATAATGCCCTTATCAGAAAATATAAGCATAGGGATAACCCTTGTGGTTACCCAATAGATGGTGGTAATCATAAGGAAGGGCAACCACAAGGGATTGCCCCTACGGATAAAACAATTGGTAATATGATTGCTGCATTTAAGTCAATCACCACGGTTGAATATATCCGTGGGGTAAAAAATAATCATTGGCAACAATTTAATGAAAAATTATGGCAACGTAATTATTGGGAACATATTATTCGTAATGATGATGAATACCATCATATTAATCAATATATTTTAGATAATCCCCAAAAATGGGCAACGGATAGATTAAATGAGTAGAAGAAAAAATAAATTTTATCTGAATATGTAGGGGTAACCCTTAGAAATTACCGTAGGGGCGACCCTTGTGGTCGCCCAGAATAAGGAAGGTGCCCCTACAAATTAAAAATCTATTTACCTACAGTCTCATAAGCATCCATATCTTCCCCACCGAATACTTCAAACACCTGCGGTAAAAACTCGCGTAATTCCCCTGATAAAATAGAAAAATCAACATCAAACTGCTCATTTCTATCTTCTGTATCCACTTCTTGAGCTAACTCCTGAACACATTCCATAAACTGAAAACGACGTATAATTAAATCTTCACTGATTACACAACTGACTCGATCCAACCATGTTAAAGCTAAACGACTGACCATTTTTCCCGCATCAAGATGGGCACTGATTTCATCTGCAAATAAATCTTGGCGTTTACAATTCACCATCGCCCCTGATTCCAAGGCTTCGGTTAATTCACACGAATCAGCCAACATAAAAGCAGTCGGTAACTGTTGAGTTTTTAACCAATCGGTCATAATAACACTAGGAGACTGACACACTTTAGGTGGCACAACAGGCAAGGACCCTAAAGAGGTGCGTAATAAAGTGGCAAAATCTTCCGCTTTCTTGCGTGATGCCGTATCAACCAACAACCAACCTTTTTCTACATCAATATAAGCCGATAACTTTTGTGATCGTTTAAATGCACGCGGGATTAAACGCTGTAATACTTCATCACGAATGGTGGCTTTTTCCGTTTGGCGAACTGTGCGGTTTTCTTTAATTTCAATTTCTTCAATACGTTCTTCAACCGCTTCACGTACAACGGTTGCAGGTAAAACACGCTCTTGCGTTTTAGCCGTAATAAAAAAACAGTTATTCGCTGCATGATAAAGCAATTCACTATCGCGCCCTAATGGCGTGACCCAGCCCATGGTTTTCAGTTCCAAATCATTACAGGGACGAAACCTTTTATCATTTAAGGCTTGCTGTAAGGCTTCTTCATCAAAAGCAAACGGTGTTAAGAATTTGAAAATAATTATATTTTTAAACCACATAGAGGTACTTATATTATGAGGGCAAATATCCGAGCGAGGCGAATTTGCCCGAAAGGGGAAAAGAATAGGATTGTGTTAACCATACCTTAGTATTAGCGTATATGATAACAACAATCGTTTTAAATTCATAAACAATATAGATGTAGAATTTTATGGACACTATTCGCTTACGTGGCGTACGTACGCATAATTTAAAAAATATTGATGTCGACCTTCCGCGTGATAAATTGATTGTGATCACAGGGTTATCGGGATCGGGTAAGTCATCATTGGCGTTTGATACGATTTATGCTGAGGGACAACGCCGTTATGTTGAATCCTTGTCAGCCTATGCGCGCCAATTCTTGTCGATGATGGAAAAACCTGAGCTAGAGCATATTGAGGGACTCTCTCCTGCGATCTCTATTGAACAAAAATCCACCTCACATAATCCCCGTTCTACTGTGGGCACAGTCACCGAAATTTATGATTATTTGCGCTTATTATTTGCACGCGTCGGTGAACCCCGTTGTCCAACGCATGATACCCCTTTAGCGGCGCAAACCGTGGGGCAGATGGTGGATCAAGTACTATCTCTCCCTGAAGGCAGCCGTTTGTTATTGCTTGCCCCTGTGATCAAAGCCCGTAAAGGGGAGCATCTGCAATTATTGGAAAGCTTACAAGCACAAGGCTTTATCCGTGCTGTAATTAATGGCGAAGTGGTAGAGCTAGATGACGCGCCTAAATTAGATTTACGTAAAAAACACACTATTGAAGTGGTGGTGGATCGCTTTAAAGTGCGGGATGATTTGCGCCTGCGTTTGAGTGAATCATTTGAAACAGCTTTACGCTTAGGTGAGGGCGTGGTGAATATCAGCTTTATGGATGATGAGAAAGCCACACCATTAACTTTTTCCGCTAATTTTGCCTGTTCCCAATGTGGTTACAGTATGAGTGAAGTGGAACCACGTTTATTTTCCTTTAATAGTCATGTTGGCGCATGTGAAAGTTGTGAAGGTTTAGGAGTAAAGCAGTATTTTGATCCTGAAAAAATTGTACAGCGTCCTGAGTTAAGTTTGGCCGCTGGGGCAATCAAAGGCTGGGATAAAAAAGCTAATTTATATTTTCAAATGCTGTGTGATTTACAAGAGCCTTTTGATTTTGATGTGAATACACCGTTTAATGAATTATCAGATGCAGTACAACAGGTTTTATTATACGGCAGTGGTAAACAAGAAATTCAATTTACTTATACCAATGATAAAGGCACGGTGTTTTCACGTAAAAAACCTTTTGAAGGCATTATCACTAACTATGAACGCCGTTACCGAGAAACCTCGTCTAATTATGTGCGTGATGAATTATCAAAAAGTTTAAGTTATCAGGAGTGTGATGATTGTCAGGGCACACGTCTTGGGGAAGCAGCGCGGCATGTCTTTATTGGGCAAGATAATTTACCTACTATTACCCGCATGTCGATTGCAGATGCCTTTGAATTTTTTACCGCTTTAGATTTTAGTGGGCAAAAAGCCACTATTGCCAGCAAAATCCTGCAAGAAGTGCGTTTACGTTTACAGTTTTTAATGAACGTGGGGCTAAATTATTTAAGCTTAGATCGCAGTGCAGATACCTTATCAGGCGGAGAGGCACAACGTATCCGTTTAGCCAGCCAAATCGGCGCGGGTTTAGTCGGGGTGATGTATGTCTTAGATGAGCCGTCTATTGGCTTGCATCAGCGTGATAATGAGCGTTTATTAACCACCTTGATTCATTTGCGTGACTTAGGCAATACGGTGATCGTGGTAGAACATGATGAGGATGCTATCCGTGCCGCTGATCACATTGTGGACATCGGGCCGGGGGCAGGGGTTCATGGTGGGCAAGTGGTGGCACAAGGAGAGCACGCTGATATTGTCGCTGTACCCAATTCATTAACAGGACAGTATTTGTCAGGTAAACGGGGGATTAAAATTCCTGAAAAACGCCATGCTTATGATAAAGAACGACTATTGTGTTTATCAGGGGCAACAGGCAATAATTTAAAATCTGTCAATCTGAAAATTCCACTGAGCTTATTTACTTGTGTCACAGGGGTGTCAGGCTCAGGAAAATCAACCTTAATCAATGACACTTTATATCCCATTATGGCGCGCTTATTAAACCGTGCTCATGCCATTCCTGTTGCACCGTATAAAGGCATTACAGGGCATGAATTATTAGATAAAGTAGTGGATATTGATCAAAGCCCCATTGGGCGTACACCGCGATCAAACCCTGCGACTTATACAGGTGTATTTACTCATATACGAGATTTATTCTCTGCTACGCCTGAAGCGCGATCACGGGGCTACAAACCGGGGAGATTTAGTTTTAATGTCAAAGGTGGACGCTGCGAAGCCTGCCAAGGGGACGGAGTGATTAAGGTCGAAATGCACTTTTTACCTGATGTGTATGTGACTTGTGATACGTGTAAAGGGCAGCGTTATAACCGTGAAACTTTGGATGTGCAATACAAAGGTAAAACCATTGATGATGTATTAAATATGACGGTTGAAGATGCTTTAGTATTCTTTGAAGCCATTCCACCGATTGCACGAAAATTACAAACCTTGGTAGATGTCGGTTTAGCCTATTTACGCCTAGGACAAAATGCAGTGACTTTATCAGGGGGAGAAGCGCAGCGGGTTAAATTGGCGCGGGAACTCTCAAAACGCGATACAGGAAAAACTTTATATATTCTTGATGAGCCAACAACAGGCTTACATTTTCACGATATCGAGCAATTATTGCAAGTATTACAACGTTTACGCGATCGTGGCAATACCATCATTGTGATTGAACACAATTTAGATGTGATAAAAACAGCGGATTGGATTGTTGATTTAGGTGAAGAAGGCGGTGCAGGAGGAGGCGAAATTATTGCACAGGGTACGCCTGAAAAAGTAGCGAAAAATGGACGCTCTCATACAGGGCATTTTCTCGCTAAAATATTAGCTTAACTTTATGATGTAAACTTTTATAGCTTAGGGTATGCTGCACAGATGTGACAAAGGTCACATCTGCGTAGTCAACACACGGCGATTACTTGATTTTGGCTTCTTTGTATTCAACGTGCTTACGAACTACTGGGTCATACTTTTTGAAGACCAACTTATCAGGTGTAGTACGTTTGTTTTTAGTGGTCGTGTAGAAGTGACCTGTTCCTGCAGAGGAAACTAATTTGATTTTTTCACGCATGTCACTATTCCTTAAACTTTGATGCCGCGACTACGGACATCAGCTAAAACAACATCAATCCCTTTTTTATCGATAATACGCATACCTTTAGCAGATAAACGTAATTTCACCCAACGGTTCTCACTCTCTACCCAAAAACGATGTTGGTGTAAATTAGGTAAGAAACGACGGCGTGTTTTGTTGTTTGCATGTGAAACATTGTTGCCTGATAAAGGACCTTTACCAGTCACCTGACATACTTTGGACATTGTATTACCCTGTTTTATACGTCAATCATAACGCTTGAGACAAAAAAATACCGTTGGCCTTGACTCGCTACCAATAAATTGATTGATTTGGAGGCTGTGTTGACGATAAGGCGGGAATTTGATTCTTAAGTGTCTGAATCTTAACGGTTTGTAAACTCAAGCGAGCCTATACTTTCTTCAACAAATTACGCTAGCTATTTGTACCTTTATTATTTAAAGGGTCACAAATGGTTAGCGACGCTAATTTAAGCTGTGGGATTTTAATGTTTTTTTTTCAAAATTGCAATCTTAAAATCAGTGTGTGATGAAAAAATTTAGTCACTTTCTAAAAATCCTTCACTTAAACCCGACGCACGTTTGACTTGTTGTTGTAGGGCTTCTTTAAATACAAATTCATTTGCCCATAAGTCTAATTTGCTCTTCGCACGGGTAATGCCTGTATATACCAGTTCTCGCGTGGTGACGGCGGAAGGTTGTTCAGGTAATACCATGACCACATGATCAAATTCTGAGCCTTGGCTTTTGTGAATGGTCATCGCATAGGCGGTTTCATGTTCAGGTAAAGTATTTGGCCAAAACCAGCGCACACTGCCATCTTGTGCAATAAAATAGGCATACAATTCTTGATTGCCTTCATGTGACCACAAAATAATACCCACATCACCATTATAAAGCTTTAAGCCGTAATCATTGCGGGTAATCATCACAGGTCGTCCATAATACCAACGATAATTTGCATTAATCAACCCTGCTTTATGCAATGTTTGCTCTATTAATCGATTTAACGCCCGTACACCGTAGACACTGCCCCGTACAGCACATAGCACTCGAAACCTATCAAAAGCGTGTAAAATCTGCTGTGGATCGCGTAGGCTGAGATAAGGAGTGAAGCCTGCGGTCAGCGTGTTAAGTAAATGTTTATCTAATTGTGGATGTTCACTGAGTACATGCCAATCAATATCAGCATAAGTTTCATCTTGAAAAGTTTGTAAGGCATTATGCCCATTCCCTTTATTAACATGTTTTGCCAACTGTCCAATCCCACTGGATTCATCAAAACGATAGCTCTTTTTTAATAACACGATACTTTGTTGTAATTCATTTGGGGGAATATCAATATCACTTTTTGAGTCATTGTGTAAACGACATAAATCTCCTAATACACTGCCTGTTGCCACAGAAGCCAATTGATCTTTATCACCAAGTAAAATCCAGCGCGCATGAGCAGGAATAGCATCTGCTAATTTGCTTATTAAAGGTAAATCGACCATAGAGGCTTCATCCATAATCACCACATCATAAGGTAATAGGTTTTCACTGTTACTGTGAAAATAATTTGATTTAGGACGTGCGCCCAACAAACGGTGAATGGTAAATGATTCAGTGGGGATACGAGCTTTTAGCTTTGCGCCACAATCAATTTTATCCAGAGCAGACATAATAGAGGCTTGTAAGCGAGCAGCAGCTTTTCCTGTTGGTGCAGTGAGTGCAATACGTAATTCTGGAAAAAAAGCCAGCAATAGCACTAAAATTTTAACTACTGTAGAGGTTTTCCCTGTCCCCGGCCCGCCTGAAATAATACTAAAGTGAGTTGTTAAGGCAGTTTCAGCAGCAAGGCGTTGTAAATCAAGGGTAAGTTGTGTGTCAGGGAAAAGACGGTTTAAGCGTGTTGACAGTGTCAATGCATCCAACTCTACTGTTGTTTGCTGTAATCGTTGCTGTATGTCTTGAATGAGTTTTTTTTCATACAGCCAATAACGCTTTATATATAGATTGTTATTGTGAAATATCAAAGGTTTATCTGTATTATTTTTATCTCCAATTACATTATCATCAGCAAGAAGCTGCTGCCATGCTTCCAAGGGAGGGCAGGTAATTTGGGGGTATTCAACAGTATTTTCTAAAGGAAATTGTGTGTTGGCATAATCCTTGATGTTTAAACACACACACCCTTCTGTCAATGTTAAATAATTTAATAAGGCGGCGGTGAAATAAATCCACGGGTTTTGGCTGTCTGAATAAGTATAAATAAATTTAGCAAACTGAATATCTATATGAGAAAATTCATTGTATTTATCAAGGTTTGTTATTATAAGAGACATAAGATTATTTTTTTATCATATAAAATAAATAGTGCATCTGTTTACACTGCCTACTAAGCTTAAATTAAAGAACATACCATAACACTTAACGATACTATTTTTTTACTTTTAGTTGACGATAAATTATATTTTTTATGCATAAAATGCTATTTTTTATCGTCTACCTACTATAGGTCATAAAAAAATACTCATACTGCTTTAAATATAGGCAATGCAATAAAAAAACAGATTGCATCAATGATCAGGTGCATAATAATGAAAAATACTAACATATCAATTGAACAACGTTTACGCAGCTTAGAAACAGAGCAAGTTAAACAAAATACCGATTTGGGGTATTTGCACTCATTTGCAGAAGAAGTTAAAGCTTTTGAACAACAGTTACATCAACTTTATGAGCAACCACTGTTAGTGGCAGCGGAGTCAAGTTATGCCCATGATGAAGAAGATACACTTCGCATGGAAGCTGAATTAGCCCGAATGAAAGGGTACCATAGTTTAAATGCATTTGAAGAATCCTATTTTGAAGAAATCGCAGCCTTAAAAGAGGAACTTTCTACTGAACGTCCTCAAGCTTCTCAAAAAGATGTTTTTTTTATGGATGTCGAAGAGCAGGAAGTTATTCAATTAGTTTTAGATGAGGAAGAAGAGGACAGTAGCGATTGTCAACATGCTCCTGTACAGCACGGCTACATTATTCGTTTAATGTTTAATTCAGAGCATCCAAGTGAATGGTCAAGTGATGCAGGCGGTGGTTGGCGTGATACAGGACAAGGACAATGTTTTTCAACTAAAAAACAAGCAAAAGAAATCTTCACTAAACTAAAAAAACAATGGCCTAATTATCCTTTAAAAGTAATTCATCGCTAAATTAATGACTTTTGTTAACTTTAATTAAATTGTGTTAATCAGCACTGAGTTATTTATAGTATATTTGAGATCATATAATAAAAACTAATATTTTGGGTAGTCCTGAATAAGTAGTGTTACATAGCTAATTTCTTTTTTATTAAAGCATTGTAGTGGTGTATAAAGAGCCAAATAGCTCCTATGTGATTCTCAACTTTTTTTGAGAAAGAAAGCGTT